>FRYL01000041.1_pt1 | contig 118543 bp, 114 predicted proteins | sample 1057401 | NCBI WGS metagenome assembly FRYL01 (sample SAMEA4473313, study PRJEB15554) | hydrothermal vent metagenome | biome: marine basaltic hydrothermal vent biome; feature: marine hydrothermal vent; material: water | place: Pacific Ocean | collected 2011-06-14/2011-07-23 | depth 1199 m
AAGAGCTTAAAAAAGAAGAAAAAAACATTTTCAGTTATAATGACAACTAGCTACCACGGCCCTTTTACTATTGATGTAGATAGTCTAGGATATCCATATAAAAAGAGAGAAGATTACCCTTTGGAGTATAGAAAAAATGGTATAGATAAATTAATAGAGCCTTTAATATTAGGACATTTATGGTATTCAGATAAGGCAATAGGTGAGTTTGTCAAAAAGTTTGAGACTTCTCACCCTACAACTCTATTTGCATTTACAGGAGACCATTATAGTCGTAGATACTTTAATAGCAAACCAAATTTATATGAGTCATCATCTGTACCTTTTATCTTATATGGTAAAAATATTAAAAAAGGTCTATTAAAGACTCAAAAAGTAGGTAACCATTTAGATATTTTTCCTACTATCTTTGAGATGATTTCTCCCGTAGGTACTCCATATTATAGTTTTGGAAAATCATTGAGTTTAGATAATAATCAAAGTTTTAGCTATGGATATAGAAGAGTAATAAATCCAAATGAAACTATTAAAATATCCAAAAAAGGTATGACTGTATGGGATAAGAATCATACATATTTTAAATCAAATAGAGATTTAGATTTAGAATTAAAAAGATTAAAAGATGAGTATATAAATAGAATGGGAATATCATGGGATATTACCCAAAAAGGTTATTTATCCAAATAATTATTTAAGCCCATCTACATATTAACAAGGTAAAATATAATTAAAATGAAAATAGGAGTTTGCTTATATCAAATCAAAATGAAAAATGGTATGGATTAAAATTTTTATTACCATACTTATCAGAATTTAAATTAAGAATTGTAGTTGCATTTATATCTATGATTATGGTAGCCGTTACGACAGCTTTTTTTGCTTATATGATGAAGCCTATCTTAAATAATATATTTGTAGAAAAAGATGAGCAGATGTTATGGATAATACCACTTGCTATTATATTATTATTTATGGTTCGTGGAATATTTAGATATTTGAGTGTATATATAGCTACAAGTATTGGTGTAGATATTACTACAATATTGCGTTCTAAGATGTTTTATAAATCTATAAATTCAGACTATAATACTCTACATAATATAACAGTTGGAGATATTAATAGTAATATTATACAGACTGTTTTGAGATTGAGAAATGTTATTGCCCTTAATATTCCAAAATTAATTGTTAGTATTCTTACTATTATTGCCCTTATTATAGTTATTTTATATCTCAATTGGAAATTAGCTATCTACTCTATATTTTTTGCCTCTATCATAGTATTCCCTATAAAATATTTGGGTAAATATGTAAAAAAACATACTCTAAATTCTGAAAAAACAATATCAGCTCTTGCAAATAGGATAAATGAGGTATTTAATAATATTGATTTGGTAAAAGTCTATAATAATACAGAGTATGAAAAAGATGTTTTTGATAAATATTTGGATAAATATAGCCAATTTCAGCTCAAATTATCTAGGTATCAAGAGGTAACATCTCCTATTATGGAGTTTTTTGTATCAATTGCTATTGCTTGGGTTATATATGCAGGTGGCTATTCTGTAATTAATAATGAGATGAGTGCAGGTGAGTTTTTTGCATTTCTTACGGCATTAATGATGCTATATGCACCAATCAAGATTGTAACTAAAAATTCAATTGTGATGAATATGTTAGATACATATATAATTAGAATAGAGAAAATTCTTAATATTAAACAAGAGTCTAGTTATCCAAATAAATTTAATGAAGATATTGAGAGTATTGAGTTTAAAAATGTAACATTAAAGATAGATAATAAGATTATTTTAGAAGATATTAGTTTCAAAATAGATAAGGGTGATAGTGTAGCCTTTGTAGGTAAGACAGGAGCAGGTAAAAGCTCTATATTATCTCTACTATTTGGATTTAGAGAGGCTACTTCTGGAGTAATATTTATTAATGGAGAAGATATTAAGAGTTTAGATTTAAAAACACTACGAGATAAAATATCTTATGTAAATCAGAGTGCAGGAATATTTAATAGTACAATAAAAGAGAATATCCTTTATGGTTCATCATATAATGAGAATAGATATATAGAGTCCAAAGATATTTCACATTGTGATTTTATTGATGAAAAAACCAACAAAGATGATGAATATGTAGGGGAGGGTGGTAAAAAACTTTCAGGAGGACAACGACAACGAATAGCATTAGCTAGGGCATTATATAAAAATGGTTCTCTATTTATTTTAGATGAAGCAACATCAGCCCTTGATGCAAACACGGAGAATAATCTTCAAGATAGTATTGAACATATTATGAGTGATGTTACATCTATTATAATTGCACATAGATTAAATAGTATAAAGCATTGTAATAAAGTATATCTATTATCTAATGGAAAAATTATTAAAAATGGCTCATATGAGAATATATCAAAAGATATTGATTTTAAGAAGAATTTTGGGATATTAAATTAGTAGGGTAGGGTGAAACCCACCATAAAATATCTATTTTCTTTTAACTCTTTTTATTTTAGCCCCAAGATTAGATAATTTACCCTCTAAATCCTCATATCCTCGTTCAAGATGATATATTCTATGTACATTTGTAGTTCCATTTGCAATTAATCCTGCTAATATTAAAGCAGAACTAGCTCGTAAATCAGTTGCCATAACATCTGCACCATTTAACTCTTCTGATTTATGAATAGAGGCTATATTCCCTTTTAGACATATATCAGCACCCAAACGATTAAGTTCGCTTACATGCATAAATCTATTTTCAAATAGTCTCTCTTCTATTATTGTCTCACCCTCTGATATGATAGATAATGCCATAAATTGGGCTTGCATATCCGTAGGAAAACCTGGATATTCAGTAGTTATAAAGTTAGCAGAAGTTAGCTTTTCTGGAGGATAAATTGTAATACTATCTTCATTAATATCAAAAGTACATCCCATTGATTCCAATTTATCAATAGATGCTCTTAAATGGTGTGGATTAACACAATTTAGTGTAATTGATGATTTTGTAATTGCTCCTGCACAAAGATAAGTTCCTGCCTCTATTCTATCTGGAATAATTGAAATATCAGGGAATATCAGTGTCTTTTTATTAGTTCCATAAATTGTTAGTTCACTAGAACCTATACCATCAATTCTTACTCCTGCACTTACTAATACTTCACATAGTTGGATTACTTCTGGTTCTTTGGCAGAATTTAAAATTGTAGTAACACCTGATGCTAATGCTCCTGCCATTAATATATTTTCTGTACCACCTACTGTGATTTTATCAAATATAATTTTAGTACCTTTTAATCCATTAGGTGCCAAGGCATGAACATATCCATCTTCTATTGAAATCTCTGCACCCATTTTCTCTAATGCTTTTAGATGTAAGTCAATTGGTCTTTGTCCTATTGCACAACCACCTGGAAGAGATACTTTAGCTTCTCCAAATCTAGCTAAAAGAGGTCCTAATACTAATATTGATGCTCTCATTTGAGAGACTATCTCATAAACTGCCGTAGTAGAGTTAATTGAGCCATTATTTATTGAAGCAGTATAATTATTATGATACTCTACATCTGCACCAAGCATACTCAAAAGTTTTATAAGTGTTTTTATATCTACTACATCTGGTAAGTTCTTTAGAGTTACTTTCTCTTTACTTAATATTGTAGAGGCAATAATAGGAAGTGCTGCATTCTTAGCACCACCTATTCTCACACTACCACTTAATCTGTTTCCACCCTCTATTGTTAAATAGTCCATATAGTTTTTCCTGATTTTAAAATAATCCTGAGTGTAATATTATCAAAATAAGTGTATATTTTTACTGATATATCTAAAACGAATAGTTGAGATTTGCATAAACATATCTACCTGGTTCATTTATTAGCATTGTATCAGAACCATCAGTCATCAAAATTAAATCTTTATATGTATTTGTTGTAGTATAAGTTTTATCTAATAGATTATCTACTCCAATAGTTAATTTAACTCCATTATCAAACTCTCTTGTAGTTTTGAAATTCACCACTCCATAACCTGCTAATACCTGCTCACCATTCTCCTCATCTACACTATCCCATCTACTTCCTGCTACAAATGATAGCTCCATATCACCATTCTCATCATAATCATAAGTAACTGACGCATTTAATTTTAGAGGTGTAATATCTGCTAAGTCTTTATCACTTTGTCCCGTAGTTAGAGTATCTTTCTCACCTTTTTTATAAGATATTCCAATATCAAAGTATAAATCATCATTTGGCATATAAGAGGCACTCAACTCTGCACCATAAATAGTAGCATCAATATTTTCAAAATTATTTGTTTTAAGGCTACCATTATAATATATATAATCATCTAGCTTACTATAAAATGCTTTAAATTTAATTTTAGATTTTTCAAATTTTTTCTCAAATCCTAAATCAAGTTCATAATTTGTAGTCTGTTCTAAATTTGGATTTCCATTCAATACTCTAATAGGAGGCATTTTAGTTGTATTATATTTTACATTATAAAGCTCTCTTGCATCAGGGACTCTACTAGATTTACCAAAACCAATAAAATATTTTGTATCTCTATCCACATTATATGTAGCAAATATAGAACCACTAAGAGAGTTAAAATCTCTATCTTTTTCACTCAAAGATGCTGTTTTGATTGTAGTATCATCATATCTTGCACCAATCTCTACATCTATTTTACCAAAGCTCTTTTCATATTTCATAAAAAACGCTCTATTCTCTGTATCTACATCATCAATACTTTTTCCAATTGTTTTTACTATATTAGTTGTAAGATTTGTAGAGGTATATTTACCATTCCAGTTTCTCTTACTAGCATCAATACCATAAGTTATATTACTTCCCCATAAATCAAAACTATTTTTCAATCTTAATCCACTCATATCAGTAGTTAAATAGTGTGTCTTAAATGCACCTTTAGTAAGTGCTATTTGACGATATTGCGTACTCATTGGGTGTTCTACTTGTGAGTTATATATATGTAAATTCAACTCTTTTGAATATCTACCAAGATTTTTGGCACTATATTCTAAATTGATAATATCACTATCGTCCAAAATTGCATCCATTTTACTTGATGGATATAATACATTTTTACTTCTATTTGCAGTATAACTAAGTTTTAATTCTTGATTTTCACTAATATCTATAAAAATCTTTCCCATATACATATCTTTTTCAAATGCGTCCATATTTTTATTAGCATTGCTATAATTAAATGGATTATCTGTTGGGACAACTGTACTTGCTGTATAGTTTGAGAGTTGAGTAGAGAGAGAGTTTCCATCACCATCTTCATACTGCTCACCCTTCTCTTTTGAAGCAGTAAATAAAACTTTGATAAAATCACTCCCACCACTTAGAGTTGTTGAGAATTTTTGATAGCCATAACTACCTACATTTATACCAAATTCACCACTAAATTTTTTATTAGGTTTTTTAGTCTTAATTTTAATAGAACCACTAAGAGTTCCAAACTCCTCTACATCAAAAGGACCCTCACTAACCTCTACATCATCAATAGCATTTGTTACAACATGAGAAGTAGGTGGATCCATTCTATTAACACAAGCACCATATATAACAGCACCATCAACTGTTACTTTTATATTATCTCTCTTTTGTCCTCTAAGTGTTACATCATTAGCAATACCACTTCTTCTAATAAGTGATATACTAGGTATATTTTTACTTAATGCCTCTGCTAAATCAGCAGATTTTACCTCTTCACCATTTACATTTTCTACAACTTTTACATTGACTTTTTCACTAACCTCAATAGTCCCCAAATCACTCTCTGCATTTAATGCCACAACACAAAGCATTGAAAGATAAATCTTTTTATTCATACTATTCCTTGTATAATAAATTTTATTGAGTTTAGCAAATAATTGTTAATTTTTTGTTAATTCTTCCAACTTATCTTTTACACTATTAATATGCCCTTTTACTCTTACCTTTCTCCATAATGCAGATATTTTACCATCTGGTGAGATTATAAATGTACTTCTTACTATCCCCATACTCTCTCTACCCATAAACTTTTTCAACTGCCATACTCCATAATCTTGTGCTACTGATTTATCTTCATCTGCCAAAAGTGTAACTTTTAACTCTTTTTTATCGATAAAATTTCTATGCTTTTTAGGAGTATCAGGACTTACGCCTAACACAATAGCATCAAGTTCTTCAAATTCATCTATACTATTAGTGAAATCACAAGCTTCAGTAGTACAACCAGGAGTATTATCACGAGGATAAAAGTATAATACTACCCACTTCCCAGCAAGGTCTCTCAAACATATCTCCTCTTTATCTTGATTTGGCAAACAAAAACTTGGTGCATTATCATCTATTTCTAACATTTTTATTCCTTTAATTATAATTGAACATATTATATCGTGCTTTTAGCTTTAACTAATTTAATAAAAATTATAAAAAGAGATATTCCAACTATTAATAAAAAAATATTACCAATAAAATCGTGGGAGAGTGAGAAATTTTGTTTATCTGCTATTACCATATAAGTTATAAATGTAATACGAATTATATTAGCAAGAGTTAATATTATATATCCTATTAATATAAATATTATTTTATATCTTATAGATGCTTGATATAGCAATATTGGAGCTATAAAAAATAGAATAGTTACTATACCATTACAGGCTTTATCAATAGATAATTTATAATAATTTGTAATAATAATAAAATTATCTTCTACTCTATTTGGAAATATTTGAGATATAACATCTATAATTAAATTCTGTTGAAAACTATTGATTGTATATGATATTATAGATGTATCAAAATAAAATATTATAAATAATAATAGTAACGATATAGGATATAATATAATAAATCTATTCATATTTCCTATAAATATAAATCCTAAAAATCGTAAGATAAACCAACAGATAATACATGCATATCGTGTGGATAATTATCTTTTTGTAGTAACTTTTGATAATCAATATATAATCCTAAACCTTTTTCTTGATTACCTTTACCATCAAATGCTCTATCATATATCCCATCTTCTTTTTTATCATCAGATATATCATACTCTAATCCAACTCCCCAAGAGAAACCACTATCATCAATTTTTATAGTATCACCTACTTCTGTATTAGCATATCCTAAAAGTCCATAAACATTTATATCATCTGTAATATGATATTGAGGCTTTAAAAATACTCCATAATGGCTCTTGATTTTTGCACCCTCATCTTCTATTTGACTTGTAAGAACTCTTGCTTCTAATCCGATATACTCATTATAATCATATCCCAATCTCAATAATGCACCATAAGTATAATCTTCATAACTATTTCCACAACTACATACTCCATCAAAATATGTAGCTACTAACCCAATACCTACATATAATCCTGTTGTATTAATAGGCACTGGAGGAATAACCATAACTGGCTCTACAACGGGTATAAAATCACCACCTGCAAAAGTAACACTACTCATAGCTACAACCGTAGTAACTGATAAAACTATTCTTTTCATTTTAATCTCCTGAATTTATAATTATATTATTATTTGATTGTTTAAATTTTAGTTAGATATAATTATTATATATCATATTTACTTTTAAATAGCTAAAAGAGAGATTATCTTCTATCTCTCTTTGTAGTTTTTCTCTTCTTTGTAGTACTCTCTTTTCTTTTTTTTCTATTTCCAAATGCACCAGCTGTCTGTTTTGGTTTTTTAGCAGAATTTCTTATACCTCTTTTCTCTTCTATCTTTGGTGGGGTAAATCCCTCTATAAATGCTTCTCTAATTTTTTTACCCAACATCTTCTCAATATCTCTAAGTGCTACTATCTCTTGAGGTGAGCTTAATAGTATTGCTAATCCCTCTCTTTTAGCTCGTCCTGTCCTACCAACTCTATGGATATAATCTTGAATTACATGAGGAATATCATAATTAATAACCACATCAAGCCCCTTAATATCAAGCCCACGACAAGCAATATCCGTAGCTACTAATACTTGAACTTTACCCTCTTTAAACTCACTCAAAGCCCTTGCCCTTGCACCTACACTTCTATCTCCATGAATAGTAGCACTCTTTAAGCCTCTATCATTTAACTCTTTTGTAATAGTTGAAGCCAAAGCCTTTTTACGCACAAATAGTAAAACTTGTTTATAATTTCTTGAACCAATTAAATATGATAAAAGCTCTATCTTCTCTTCCTCTTTTACTTGATATAAAACCTGTTTAATATTTGGAGTAATATCTCCCATTTTGGAAATCTCTATTGATATTGGACGATTTAACATCTGATGACTAAGTACTTTTAGAGATGGTGAAAGAGTAGCTGATATTAAAATATTTTGCCTACTCACTTTAAGAACTTTTAAAATCTCTTCAATCTCTCTTCTAAACCCCATATCTAAAATTGTATCTGCTTCATCTAAAACAAAATAATTAACCCCAGATAAATCAATATTATTAGCCCTAATATGCTCCACTAATCGTCCCGTAGTAGCTACTACAATATCAACCCCTTGTGATAACCTCTTAGCTTGAGCTGATATAGGCTTACCACCATATAAAGCAATAGAGCGAAATGCCAAAGCACTACTATAAGTTGCAATAAACTCTGCTACTTGCCTAGCTAATTCCTTAGTAGGGACTAATATCAAAGCATCTATATAGTGTGATTTTTTATTTTTACGACTCATCATCTCTAATATGGGTAAGATAAATCCAGCACTCTTTCCTGTTCCCGTCTTTGCTCCTGCTAATATATCTCTACCTGTAAGAATAGAGGGGATTAACTCTCTTTGAATATCTGTTGGTTCATCATAAGATTGAATCCCTTTTATAATTTGATGTGATAATCCTAACCCTCTAAATCCCATTATAATCCTACTGCTTCTCTAACTATTTTTATTTTTGCTGATGCTATTTTAGATGCTTTTGATGCACCTAACTCTAATATCTCCTCTACAACTTTAGGATTATTAATATAATACTCTCTTTTTTCTCTTGCATCTCTAAACTCTTCCCAAATTAACTCTTTTAGATATTTTTTAAAGTGTCCAAAACCCTCTTGTTTAGATTTATAACGAATTTTTAGAGCTTCTACTTCATCATTATCAAGAAATAGTGAAGCTAATGAGAAGACATTACAACTCTCATAATCTAACTCTTCTCCTAAAGGAGTTGATGCTGTTATTATTTTATTACATCTTTTTTGAAGAGGCTTCTCCTCCATAAAAATTTCAATAGTGTTATTATAGCTTTTACTCATTTTATCACCATCAATTCCTTTGATAGATGCTAAATTATCATCTACTTGATGTTGAGGTATTGTAAAAATATCACCAAATTCATTATTAAATTTAATAGCTATATCTCTTGTCATTTCAAGATGTTGAATTTGGTCTTTTCCAACAGGAACAAGCTCTGTATCATATAATAAAATATCACTAGCCATCAATACAGGATAAGAAAAAAGTGCGTGGTTAGCTCCTATTCCTTTAGCTACCTTATCTTTGAAGCTATGCCCTCTCTCAAGTAGTCCCATTGGTGTAAATTTTGATAAAATCCAATATAACTCTAAGACCTCTTTGACATCACTTTGAACCCAGAATATACTCTTTTGTGGGTCAATTCCTAATGATAAAAAATCAATTACTGCATTTTTTGTATTCTCTTTTAGAGTTTTGGCATCATTTGAAGTAGTAAGTGCGTGATAAGAGGCAACAAAAGCAAAAAGCTCTTGAGTCTCTTGGAGTTCTATCATCTTTTTCATAGCTCCAAAATAGTTTCCAATATGAAGTTTCCCTGATGGTTGTATTCCTGATAAAACTCTCATTAACTTATTTTCCTAAACTCTTCTACACTTATTAATGACATAGTAGCCTCTCTACCCATATAGAACTCTATATCAGCAATATTTTTACGAACCATTTGACAATCACTACTATTTGCAAAAATTAAAACCTCTGCACCTTTATCAAATGCCTCTAAAAGCATTTTTCCAGCTTTATTATACATCATATTTGGATTAATTTTAGCTAAACTTTGTCCTATTAATCGTCTTGCACTATTGATTTTAATCTCATTTGATACCTCAATATTTTCACTACTATTACCATAATAAACTGCTACATTTTTACTCTTAATATCTCCTACTTCTATATCTTTTCTCATTTTAGCTCTACATTTAGATTGTAATTTGTCTATAAAAGATACTTTGTGAGTATCTCTTACAAGTGATTTAATACTCTCTATCTCTTGAGTATAATCAACTCCATCAAAAAATCTATTCTCATATTCACAAGAGTTTATACCATTAACATCAAAGCTTATTGCATCTAATATATCATCTCTATTATCATCATTTAACATTTTTGAGGCCATTATAATAATAGCATCACCAATATAATTATGCTCATATATAAAACTCTCTGATGCATAATAGATTGAGTATAATTTTTTATACTCTTCTCTATCTTTATCTGTGGCAAATTTTCCTAAAATCTTATCAAAATTTGCCATAAAGTCATCATCATTTATGATTAATCCATTATTTGAGCGATACTCTAATATTGGTGTGATTACTAATTCATTTCCTAATCTCTCTATTACAGTTGCTACTTTCTCTTCTCCTGTAACGACTAAATCATTAACTCTGAAAACTAAGTTAGATGATGGATAACTAAAATTCTCATTTTCTAACTTGATAAGTCTCAAAATCTCTTTTAAATCTATATTTTTGTCATCTTGATTAATCTCAAAAGAGAAGTTTTTGTAATAAGGTAGATAATCTGTTTTTGCATTAAAGAAAAAAGCTTTAATATCTAACGAAGTTGTATTTAAAAATTCCATAATAAGCCCTCTATTTTTTATAGTAATATTAAACAAATTAAAACATAATTTAGATTAATATAATTAGAGATAGGAGTAAAAAAGTTTTTAAATGACTTAGTTGTGTAAAAAGGAATAGAAATCAACTATTAATTTAATTCTCTCTCTCTATTTTTTAGATATTTTCTAATTCCTTTTACAATACCTTTTGCTATCATTGTTTGATAACTAGCTTTTCTAAGTTTTGCTCTCTCTCTAGGATTTGTGATATATCCAACCTCTACAAGAATTGATGGAGTTTGAGCTCCTACTAATACCCAAAATGGTGCAGGACGAACTCCCCCACTTTTTGTATTTGGATAGAGAGTTCTTGTATATTCTAATATACTATTATGTACATCAATAGCTAATTTATTAGATAATATAATTTTTGGTCCATTTATAACATCATTTAATATTACATTTCTACTATGATAATCTTTTCTACTTAGTAATGCACGGTTCTCTTTGGCTGCTACTCTTTTGGCTCTTGCTGTTCGTGCTTTGGATAAGAAGTATGTCTCTATTCCATGAGCTATATTTGCACGACTATTTTTACCTACGGCATTTGCATGTATTGATACAAATATATCAGCTTTTCTTCTATTAGAGAATTTTGTTCTATTAGATAATTTTACAAAATGGTCACTATCTCGTGTCATATATACAGTATATCCTGCTCTTAAAAGCATTCTTTTGACTCTTTGAGCAATTTGTAAAACAATATCTTTCTCTTTAATTCCACCAGAAGTTGCACCACCATCATGCCCACCATGACCTGCATCTATTACTATTCTATAACTTTTTTTAGTTTTATTTATATTTTTTTTACTATTACCCTCTAAGAGTTTTTTATACCATGGTAGTTCACTTATATCATTATTTTTGATATTAATAGGTTCTTCTTTTACTATTTTTACCTCTTCTTGCTTTAGCTTTGGTTTTGGTTTTGGTTTTGATTGAGTGTTGCTATTTTTATTATATCCTATGGGGTAGGGGAGTGAAATATTATATATATTTGATGATAATATGGGTGAGTAGTGGCTACATCTAAATACTTTATCAGATTCTATTACTAATCTTACTATATTTTTTTTAAACTGTGATAATCTAAACTTAGTATTATATGGTGCATAGAGATTTTTAAGTAAATCTTTATTATAAATTTGTGCATTTTTAAAATCAAAAACTCTTCTATAAGGAGTATTTAGAGTAAAAGTTGAAATATTTGATTTACGAATTTTATTTTCAAAGATGAGTTTTAACTCACCTTTATCTATTTTAATACTTTTTAGATGATTTGAAGCATTAAGAGATATAAAAAATGTAGCAAATAGTAATAAAAAAAGTTTTATAACTCTATTTCTCTTCGCCATTTACTAACTTATCCATTAACTCTTTTACACTTATCAACTTATCTACTCTATATCCATTCGTTCCTGTAAAAAAGAGTCCTGTATCAGTTTTACCCTCATAAGCATCTGCTAATCTATCAGCTACACATAATCTTACCTGCTTCGCCTCTTCTCCACGGTTGCATGGGAATATACAGTTACTAATACATTTAATTTTTGGTTCAGTATGGTTATCAATATCATCTAAAAGTTGAGTTCTTATTCCTCTTGCAGGGTAACCTACGGGAGATTTTAAAAGTTCTATATCCTCCTCTTTAGAGTTGATTAAAATATCTTTTAGATTTTGGTGAGCATCACATTCATGAGTCCCAATAAATCTTGTTGCCATTTGTACCCCTGCACACCCCATATTCATAAATTTATCAATATCATCTTTATCCCAAATACCACCAGCAGCAATTACAGGAATGTTACCCCAATTCTTCGCCTCTTCAATTACAGGTGGAACAATAACTTCAAGTTGATTTTCTGGTTTTAGACAATCATCATAACCAAACCCTTGATGTCCACCACTAAGAGGTCCCTCTACTATAACAGCATCAGGTATTTTATTATATCTTTTCCATTTACGACAAATTAATTTTAATGCTCTTGCGCTACTTACAATTGGAATAAGTGCAACATCAGGATAATCTTTGGTAAATGATGGCATATTTATAGGTAATCCTGCACCTGTAATAATCATATCAACTCCAGCTTCACAACAATCTTGAACTACTCGTCCATAATCATTTGTAGCATATAGTACATTTGCAGCTAATGGAGCATCTCCACAAATCTCTCTTGCATCTTTTACCATAGCAATCATTGCATCATGAGAACAGAAATTTAGAGAGTCTAAAGGTCGTCCATTGACAAGCTTATCTGCATATTTTTTATTTTTATAATAACCTGTTCCAATAGAACTAAGAACTCCTAATCCTCCCTCTTTTGAAACAGTACCTGCTAATCTATCCCAACTAATACCAACACCCATACCACCTTGGATAATTGGTTTTTCTATCTCATATTTTCCAATTTTCATATACTTTTCCTTATTGTACAATAATTTTCACAAAATTCTTTTTACCCTTTTGTAATACAAATTCACCACTATCAAGTCGCATCTTCTCATCTACTACCTTAGCTTGGTCAATTTTAACAGCACCTGCTTTTATATCTCTTCTTGCTTGAGAGTTAGTTGGTACAAGATTACAATAGACTAATGCATCTATAATACCGATATTAGCTTTAAGTTTATACTCTTTAAGCTCTGTTGGTATCTTTTTTTGTGCAAATATTTTAGCAAATTCATCTCTTGCCTCTCCACCTTTTCCTACTCCATGAAATCTATCTACAATTTCCATAGCCAACATATCTTTGATTTTTTTAGGGTGAAGAGATTTATCTTTAACTCCATTTTTTAATGCTTTGATACTCTCTAAAGATTTATCAGATAGAAGTTCATAATATCTCCACATAAGCTCATCGCTAATAGATAATATCTTACCAAACATATCATTAGCTTCATCTGTAACACCAATATAGTTACCTAAAGATTTACTCATCTTTTGCACTCCATCAAGTCCCTCTAATATTGGCATCATTAATACTGCTTGTTGTTTGCCTATACCATAAGATTTTTGAAGAGTTCTACCCATTAGTAGATTAAATTTTTGGTCAGTTCCACCAATTTCAATATCAGACTTTAGATATACACTATCATAACCTTGAAGTAGGGGATAAGTAAATTCGTGAATTGCTATATCATCTTCATTTTTATATCTCTTTTTAAAGTCATCTCTCTCAAGCATTCTAGCAACTGTTCTTTTAGATAAGAGTTCTAATATATCAGATGGTGTTAATTTACTTAACCAATCATTATTATATACCACTTCTGTTTTATTTTCATCAAGAATTTTAAATGCTTGTGTTGTATAACTTTTGATATTCTTTTTTACATCATTAGCACTTAAAACTTTTCTTGTAGCACTCTTACCTGTGGGGTCGCCAATCATAGCAGTAAAATCACCAATTAAAAACTGAACTACTCCACCATATTTTTGAAATGTTGCTAATTTTTGAAGTAGTACTGTATGTCCTAAGTGTAAATCAGGAGCAGTTGGGTCAAATCCTGCTTTTACAAAATAGTTCTCACCACTCTCATAAAATCTTCTTACTAACTTCTCAATTCTCTCTCTATCTATAATTTCACTAGAACCTCTATCTATCTCTGCTAATGCCTCTTGAACTTTAATATCTATACCCAAAACAATAATCTCCTATCTATTATATGCATCATCTAAACTACTTAACTCTATTAGTTTAAAGTGTTTCTCTAACTTTTGCGTTAATTTACCTCTATTTGACTCTTTAGATTCTATCTCAATGGTACAATAATCTGCACTATCACTGCTACTAATTCCTAAATCTATACTTGTTACATTTATATTATATTGACTAAGTTTATTTAATAGATATGCTAATTCACCTTTTCTATTTTTAAGACTTATTATAAGTTTATATTTTGATACTTTTGTACTATTCCATTGTACAAAAATCATATTATGATTATCATTTATTAGTGTAAATGCTTTTTTACAAAGTTTATGATGAATAGTTACTCCATCAGGATAATTAAATGCTACAATTTCATCACCAAATTTTGGATGACAACAGTAATCAAAATTTATACTTTTAATATCTTTATTAGTATAAAATATAAAATGCTCTTTTTTTATCTTTGTAGGTATCTTATAACCTCTTTTCATAAATTCCCAAGGTCTTACAACAGATTTTCCTATATATTTTCCAAATTTACTAATTATATCTTGATAGAGAGTAAGTTCATTGGGTACTCTATAAAGAATATCATTTAAACCTAACTCTTTTATTATATTTACTGTATATATATAACTACTGTCAAAAATAGTTGATAGCATATTATATGTAGTAGTAATATTTGTCTCTTTTAATCTATTTCTACAACGAGTTCTTATTCCATGTTTAGCTTTAGAACTCTTGACTGTATCTTCCCACGAACATCTAAGGCGAGGTTCTCCGTCCATTATTATATTAACAATATCACCATTTTTAAGTATAGTTAAAAGAGATGATTTAACACTATTAATCATTACTCCACTAGCATTATTACCAATATCAGAGTGAATAGAGTATGCAAAATCTAATGCCGTAGAACCTCTAGGAAGAGTATAAGCATCACCTTTAGGAGAGAGAACTGTAATCTCTTCAGAGAATAAATCACTTTTTGCTAACTCATAAAACTCTTCAGGAGAATTATTTTGATAACTTAATGATTCTAACCATTTAAGATTAATATCATTATCATCTCCACCCTTATATTTCCAATGAGCAGCTATCCCAAATTCAGCTAAAGCATCCATCTCATAAGTTCTAATTTGTGCCTCAATTATAGAGTTTTTATTAAATAGAGTTGTATGGATTGTTTTATATCCATTCTCTTTTGGAAGAGCAATATAATCTTTAAATCTTGATATAAGAGGAGTAAAATTAAGATGTAAAAGCCCTAATACTTCATAACATTTTACAGCCTCTTTTACAATAATTCGTACAGCTAAAAGGTCCAAAACCTCCTCTATGGATACACCTTTTCTCTGCATTTTTAGATATATTGAGTAGTAATGTTTTACTCTACCATTAAGAGCAAAATCACTCTGTTCAAATCCATTTTTGTGCATATTATCTTTAACACTATCCATAAAATCATTAAGTTTTAGATGTAGGTCTTGCTTATTTGATTTGACATAGTTATCTATAATTTCATACTCTTTTGGATATATATATGAAAAACTTAAATCCTCAATAAGATTTTTAATTTTTGATATACCTAATCTATGAGCAATAGGTGCATAAACTACAAGGGACTCTTCTGATATTCTAATCTGTTTTTTATGGGGTAGGGCATCTAGTGTAAGTAGATTATGAAGTCTATCACAAAGTTTAATTAGAAGCACTCTTGGGTCATGAATAGATGCTATTACCATTTTTCTAAATGTAAGAGCTGATTTTATAAGTTTATCATTAGATGATGAATTTATAACCTCTTCTTCTTTAAGCTCATCTATTTTGGTAAGTCCTGAAACTAAATGAGCTACTTTTTTCCCAAATTTTAAAGATACCTCTTCTATTGTAATATGAGTATCTTCTACTACATCATGAAGAATAGATGCTACTACCATATCCTCATCACCATTCATATAAGCAGTAATTGATGCTACTAATATAGGATGTACGATATAAGGCTCACCACTTTTTCGCACTTGTCCTTCATGAGAATTTATAGAAAGAGTAATTGCCTCTTCTATCATTGGAGTAGATTTTATTCCTCTATATAATAGTTCTAATGCACTATCTATACTATTAGATACCTTTATATCTTCTAAAAACTTATCCAAGGATTAACTCTCCAGTGATACTTCTATTTTACCCTCTGCAATTTCATAAAGAGCAATATCAGCAAATTTATATTTTTTTGAATCTACTTGAACTAAAGGAGCAGAACCTGAAACTAATTCCGTAACTCTTTTACCTACTGCACTTGCTAATAGATACTTATCCTCTCCTACTTTTTCCAAAGCTCTTGCTGTTAATTGTTCTGTTCTCATATTTATCCTTTTTATTTAACTATTGAACATAAGCTATTATTACCATTAATAATAGCTAATAGATTACCTGCTTTAAACATATTACAAACTACAATTGGTAATCTGTTATCTTTTGCTAATGCAATAGATGTATCGTCCATCACTTTTATATGGTCTTTTAGTGCATCATCATAACTAATACTATTTAATTTTACAGCATCATCAAATTTTGCAGGGTCTTTATCATAAATACCATCTACTTTTGTAGCTTTTATTATCATATCCGCTTCAATTTCAGATGCTCTTAATGTGGCAGCAGTATCTGTTGTAAAATATGGATTACCTGTTCCACCTGCAAATACTACAATACGCCCTTTTTCAAGATGTCTTTTAGCACGACGAACAATAAAAGATTCACCAATCTCTTTCATCTCAATAGCACTTAAAAGCCTAGCATCCATTCCTACATGTTCTAATGCTTCTTGAATAGCTACACCATTAATAACAGTAGCTAACATTCCCATATAATCACCACTTGTTCTTTTAATAATACCATCAGCAGCAGCAGTTACACCACGAATAATATTACCACCACCAACAACAACACCAACTTCTATACCATTATCTACAAGTTCTTTAATCTCACTAGCTACATAGTTTAATATTTGAGTATCAATACCATACCCATTTTCACCTGCAAGTGCCTCACCAGAAAACTTTACTAAAACTCTTTTTGCCATTAGAAATCACCTTTAAATTTTGGCGATTATATCTAAAATTCTATTATATATCGCTTTGAAAGTATAGTTATAATAAACAACTCTACTTCTTATATCCAAATACATTTGTCCATAAATAACCATAATTTGGCTTTAAAACTTTTGATAATCCCATCTCTGTAAAATTACCATTCATAATATTTATACAGTGATGCTCACTATTAAGCCATGCTAAAACTGCATTTTCAATTGTGGCTTGTCCTTCAGCTAAATTCTCTGCAGAACCATATCCAATAGTGATACCTTGATCTAAATAACCATTATTTCTTAATCTATCTATGGGATTACTTTTTTGATTTATTTTTCTACCAGTAATATCATATTGAGTATTTGAACCTTGATGAGCAAAATAGTTAGCATTTAACATATCATAATTATGTTCATAAGATGCTTTATATAACTCATCATTCCATACTAATGGATTAACAGCAGGAAGAACTCCTCTACCATCTCCACAATCTCTAGCCTCTGCTCTTGCCCTATTAATAGCATTTAAAAATATATTTTTATCAACTTCTGATATGGTTGGTATTGAGTAGTGTGATGATGATTTATAATCATTAGTTTTTATTACATTTATTGAATTATCATTATAATTATTATATTCATTTATTGAATTATCATTATAATTATTATATTCATTTATTGAATTATCATTATAATTATTATATTCATTATTACTCATATCTAAAGAATTATTTTCATTATTAATAGTAGCAACACTTCCACAACTTGTTAATATAGTCATAATCATTAATAATAGTAAATCTTTATTCATAATATTCCTTTTATCTATTTTTATATCCAAAGATATGTGTCCAATAATACTCACTATTTTGAGTATCTCCTTCTCTAAAGTTTGGATTTTTAACTTTTGATATAGCCATCTCTTTAAAATTTGTATCCATAAGATTTTTACAATGTAATGGACTATTTATCCAGCTATTAATTGCCTCTTCAATAGTAGGTTGTCCCCCTGCTAAATTTTCACCTATTCCAGCAGTAGTTACTCCTACCATCTTATCTTCATCAAGATAATGATTATTTCTAATTCTCTCCTCTGTATTACTACTTTTTGATAATTTAGTTCCTGTAATATCAAATATAGTACCAGAACCACTATGTGCAAATGTATTACTATTTGTCATATCATAGTTATGTTCAAAAGCTGCTTTAAAGAGGTCATCATTCCAAGTAAGTGGATTTGCTCCTGATACAAATCCTACACCCTCTCCACAATCTTTAGCCTCACTTCTAGCTAAATTTATAGCCTCTAAATATTTTATCTTATCAGCAGATGATATAAATGGTATTTTATAATTAGTAGGAGAGAGGAGAACTGCTTGATTTTGTGAAATATTATTATCAATATTACTATTACTATTATTTATAATATCTTCTTCTAAAAGTTCACTATTAGTTTGATTATTATCTTCTATCTTATTAATATCTATACTATTATTTATAGGAGAGCTACTATTATTACCACAACTAATAAAAAAAAGAGATGATAATATAATTATTGAGATATTTATTTTCATTTTAAATTCCTTTTTAGGGTGGGTAAAACCCACCAAAATATTATATTTAAATTAAATTTGAGCTAACTCTTCTCTATTTTTAAGAAGTCCTTCCATACTAAGATATGAATTTAATGCTCCAATATAGGCATCAGCACTAGCATACATTGTATCAATATTTAATCCATGTCCAATAATTGCTGGTTCATTTTCATTAAATACTACCTTTACAACCACATTTGCAAGAGCATTTTTACCTTTACTTACAGATTTTACTTTGTAATCCATCAATTTACCATTATATCCTGATACTCTATCAATGGTTTTAAATACTGCATCAATAGTACCATCTCCAATTCCTGCATCTCTTTTCTCTATATTATTATGTTTAATAGTAACAGCACAACTTGCTAATCCAGCAGTACAATCCATTAATTGTAATCCAATTAACTCAAATTCCTGTTTTATATTTGACATTTGACTAGTTACTAATGCTCTTAAATCATCATCATAAATCTCTTTTTTCTTATCAGCTAAATTCTTAAATCTATTAAATGCTTCATCTAATATATCTTGTTCTAATATAAATCCTAATTTAGATAATTTATCTTTAAAAGCAGCTCTACCTGAATGTTTTCCTAATACTAATGTATCTTCTAAATTAAGCCCAATATCAGCAGGAGATATTATCTCATAGGTCTCTCTATTCTTAAGCATACCATCTTGATGTATTCCACTCTCATGAGCAAAGGCATTTTTACCTACAATTGCTTTGTTTGGTTGAGGTTCAATTGTAGTAATATTTGCTATTAATCTACTTGTGGGATATATCTCTTTAGTATTTATATTAGTTTTAAACTCTCCAAATACATCTTTGCGAGTTCCAATTGCCATTACTACCTCTTCTAATGCAGCATTTCCAGCTCTCTCACCCAATCCATTAATAGTACATTCAATCTGTCTTGCTCCATTTAATACACTCTCTAATGAATTAGCTACGGCAAGTCCTAAATCATTATGGTTATGAACAGATATTATAGCTCTATTTTGAGTATAATCACTAATCTCTTTGACCATAGCACCAATCTCAAAAGGTAATCTATAACCTACTGTATCTGGAATATTAATAGTAGTTGCCCCTGCATCTATTACTGCATCTATTATCTCTTTCATAAATATAATATCGCTTCGCCCTGCATCTTCACAACTAAACTCTATATCATTAGTAAATGTAGAGGCATACTCTACTGCTCTTACTGCTTTTTTAATCACTTCATCAGGAGTCATTTTAAGCTTATGCTTCATATGAATTGGACTTGTAGCAATAAAAGTATGTATTCTTTTCATCTTAGCTTTTGCTATCGCCTCACCTGCTAACTTTATATCATTATCAATAGCACGAGCCAAAGAACAAACCGTAGATTTTGTAACTTTTTGAGATATTAATGATATAGCATCAAAATCACCTCCACTTGCAGCTGCAAATCCAGCCTCTATTATATCTACACCCAATCTCTCTAATTGAGAAGCAATTTGTATCTTCTCTTGAGTATTCATAGATGCACCAGGTGATTGTTCACCATCTCTTAATGTTGTATCAAATATCTTTATAGTCTCTCTATTCATAGTAATTACCCTATTATTATTTATTATGTGTTAATTAATTTTAGTTTTATAATGTGTTGTGTAAATGTTAATATTAATATATAATCTAAGATAGCAGAAGCAGAAGAGAAAAAGCACTTGAAATTTTAATTTTTAAATTATTCATAATAATCTCCTATTTTTTATTTTAAATTATATCTGTTTATTCCTTAAAAGAGATAAAATTATAAATATTTTTTTAAGATTATATGAAGTAGATAGTTACTCCTATTGAGATAATAGGAGTAATATTGAATTAGTTTTGTAATTAAGCAGGAATTACAGAAACTTTTTTCTGTTTAGAAGTTCTGTTATCAAACTTTACCACACCCTCAATAAGTGCAAAGATTGTGTGGTCTTTACCCATACCTACACCATTACCAGGATGTACTTTTGTACCTCTTTGTCTAATGATGATATTTCCAGGGATTACTGCTTCCCCACCAAATTTTTTAACACCTAATCTTCTACCAGCCGAATCACGGTTATTCTGTGTAGAACCTTGACCTTTCTTATGAGCCATTTTATCTCCTTAAATTATGCTACGATTGAAGTAATTCTTACTCTTGTAAAATCTCTTCTAAATCCTCTTTTTAACTTAGAGTCTTTTCTTCTTCTCTTTTTGTAGATGATAACTTTTTTATCTCTACCTTCATTAATAACTTCACCTTTAACTAAAGCACCCTCAACAAGTGGTGTACCGATAGTTAATTCTCCATCATTATCAACTGCAAGAACTTCTTTGAACTCTACTACGCTTTTTGGCTCTAAACTCATTTTGTCAAAGCAGATTATATCACCCTCTTTAACTTTAAATTGTTGCCCATCTGATTTTATGATTGCGTTCATTGCAAACCCTTTATCTCTAATATTATTTTAAAAAAGTGTTGGATTATACCTAAATAATCTTTAATTTTCTTTTAAAAATGTACTTCTCTATTAGCTAATGCTATACAATCTATCTCTATAAGCACATCTTTTGGCAATCTACTCACCTCAACTGTACTTCTTGCTGGTTTATGAGTTCCAAAATAGTGAGCATAAATTTTATTCACTTTATCAAAATCTCCCATATCTTTTAGAAAAATATTACATTTAATTACATCATTAAAATGACTATTCCCCTTTTCTAATACATAAAAAAGGTTTTTCATAACTTGATGTGTTTGATTTTCTATATCATCTGCTACAATTACACCATTCTCATCCATTGCAATTTGCCCTGATGTATATATCATTGAATTTACTTCAACAGCTTGTGAGTATGGTCCGATTGCTTGTGGTGCTTGGTTTGTTGATACTAATTTCATTTACTTATCCTCATAAAATATATAATTTGTAGCATAGTCAGAAAATTCAAAATATACTTTTTTCTCTCCATCATCAACTTTTTTATTAAAGTTTTTATCATCATACCCATATCCATATCTATATGGTCGTGCTTTACCATCTTCTGTACCATAGGCAGTTGATATTTTATCTATTTTAACAAATCTTTTTACCAATTTTTCACCTGCATATACATCTAATACACCAGAAGTTCCTGTCCAGTTTTGTAATGAACGACTTATTTTATTTTGTGTCTCTTGTGTACAAGATGTAAGAGAAAATATTAATATTAATGAACTTAATAGAATTACTCTTTTCATTTTAATCCTTTTTTTTGATTTGTAGCATTTTATCTAAAAATTGCTAATATTTAAATATATCTTTTAATCTTTAAGCTATTAAATATCTCAATATATTATATAGCTTAATTTAGTTGATAATATGTTATAATAAATAAAGGAGTTAATAAGTGAAAAATAGAGTATTAATAATTGGAGCAGGTGGTGTTGGTAGTGTTGTAGCTCATAAGTGTGCATTAAATAGTGAGACATTTAATCATATTACATTAGCTAGTAGAACTCTAAATAAGTGTGAAGCAATAGCAAAATCTGTAAAAGATAGGTTTGATATAGATATTGATACAAGGTCTATTGATGCTAATAGTGTAGATGATTTAGTAGAGTTGATTAATGAATTAAAGCCAAATATAGTAATTAATGTAGCACTTCCATATCAAGACTTAACTATTATGGACGCATGTATTAAAACTAAAGTTGATTATCTTGATACTGCAAACTATGAACATCCAGATACTGCAAAATTTGAATATAAAGAGCAGTGGGCAAGAGATAAGGCTTTTAAAGAGGCTGGAATTATGGGACTTTTGGGGAGTGGATTTGACCCAGGGGTTACAAATCTATTTTGTGCTTATGCTCAAAAACACTATTTTGATGAGATAGAGAGTATTGATATTATGGATTGTAATGATGGCGACCATGGTTATGCTTTTGCTACAAACTTTAATCCTGAGATTAATTTGAGAGAGGTATCTGCTAATGGTAGATATTGGGAAAATGGTAAATGGATAGAGACAAAACCTATGGAGATTATGCAAGTTTGGGATTATCCAGAGGTGGGAGAGAGAGATAGTTATCTGCTTTATCACGAAGAGATGGAGAGTTTAATTAAGCATATAAAGGGGCTAAAGAGAATTAGATTTTTTATGACATTTTCTCAAAGTTATCTTACTCATATGAGATGTTTAGAAAATGTAGGTATGCTTGGAATAAAAGAGGTAGAGCATAAGGGGCAGAAGATTATTCCAATGGAGTTTTTAGCTACACTTCTACCCGACCCTGCATCACTAGGTGAGAGAACCAAAGGTAAAACCAATATTGGAATTATTGCAACAGGTATTAAAGATGGAGTAAAAAAGAGTATCTATATCTATCAAGTAAAAGAGCATGAAGATTGTTATGCTGAAGTTGGCTCACAAGGTGTATCATATACCACAGGAGTCCCTGCGATGATTGGTGCAAAAATGATGTTAAATGGGACTTGGAGAGATAAAGGGGTATTTAATATAGAAGAGTTTGACCCTGATATTTTTATGGAAGAGTTAAATCTAAATGGATTACCTTGGAGTATAAAAGAGTTATAGATATGTATAAAATTTTATCTCTTATTCTTATAACAACTTATATTATAAATGCCTCTTTGCTTGTAGTTAAAGATAAAAGAGGCAATATTATATCTACTAAGGCTATTATACACTCTAATGATAATCTATTTTTAAATCAAGATGATAGAGAGTGGGATATAGGGGCATTATATAAAGAGATTTTTGCTGATGTAATAAGAGCCAATAGAGCAAAAGAGGCAAAAGATAGGATTATAGAGATTAAAAAAGAGATAAAAAAAGCAAAAGCTAAAGGGATTAAATATATATTAACCCAAAAACAGAGAGTAAAACTTTTAGAAGATGCTAAATATTATAAAGGTGGTAAATATGTATGGGGTGGGACAACTCCAAATGGATTTGATTGTTCAGGATATGTACAATATCTATATAAAAAGCAGAAAATTAATCTACCTAGAACAGCATATTCTCAATCAAAAATAGGTAAAACTATACCTTTGAAAGATATTAAAAAGGGTGATTTACTATTTTTTCTTACAGATAAAAGTAGAGGAATTCCTATTACTCATGTTGGTATATATTTAGGTAATGGAAAATTTATACATGCAGCTAGTAAAAAAGATGGTATTATAATATCTCCTATTACTTATGGAACTTATAGAGATTGCTTTGTAATAGCAAAAAGATTAGATAAAAAAATATAAATTTTACACTATATCAACATCATCTAATATTTTATAATAGTATTGAGCCGATACATAATCTTCTATTTTATAATTATAATATATACCATCACAAATAGTTAAGAGATTATTATAAGCTATTTTATCAATTATAGGTGAAGTTATATATATATTTTTAGCACCCAATGATATCATAGATTTAATACTAGCATACATAGTAAATCCAGATTCTACACTCTCATCAATTAATATAACTCTTTTATTTGTTAAATCTTTGATTTTATTACCATCTCTATATTTATATTTAAGATTTAAAATATCCTCTTCATATTTATATCTTGCTTCTGTATATATAAAATCCTCTTCAATATCAAAAGAGTTAATAAGCTTATTATGAATTACAACATCTTCACTCTCTGTAATAATTGCAATAGTTACATTATCATTATTTGGAGCATAAATTCGTTCACTTAATAGTATATCTTTCTCAAATCCAAGTTTTTTAGATAAAACATTAGCGATATATGCACCACCTTGACTAATACCTATTAAAATAGTATCATCTTTATTAAAATTATTATTAGAGATTATTCTTTCTAACTCCTCTGATGCACTATCTCTATCATTAAAAATATTTCTATATCTATCCATTTTTAACCTCCACTACTAATTTTTCCAAAAGGAACAATATGAAATTCAAATGTAATTGATGTAGTTTTTTGAGAATTTGCACCAATATTTGTAAGCATTGGACGAATATCTTGCCTTATTGCCCCTTTTATACCCCAACAACCTCTATCATAATCCCAACCTACTCTCCATTGGCTATTATATCCCTCTTCTAAATCATAATTAAATCCGGCATAAACATCAAGATACTCATTTACATCATATTCAAAATCCATATTTATACTTTTAGTTTTAGTAGATACAAAATTATTATGATAATAGTAACCTAAGCCTAAATTATATTTAGGTTTTCTATATCTAATTGTTGTCAAAGAGCGACTAATCTCTTGTTCATCTTTAGAGTATATAAGAGAGTTATATAGAGATAAATTATCTCCATTATATCCTATCTCATATCTTATATTTCCTAATTTATCTAATTGATATTGATAGCTTGTAAGTCTATTATAAAATATTAATTTACCTCTTCTATTATATAAATATTGATTTACTCCAAATGCAATATATTCATTTGTCTCATCTATAATAAAGAGTTCTTTTGCTTCATCTATAAGTTCTTCATATTTTATTACACTCTCCTCTTTTTTATTTGGTTTCATATATTCAATAAATGGTTTAATAGTATGAATATAATTATCATAAATTTTAGTCAAATCACTAGATATTTTAAATTTACTAAATGTAGAGTAGTATTTATAGTTATCTAATTTATAATCATCTACCCCTGTAAAAAAAACTTTAGAGGCATATATATTTTGAGAAATTTCAAGATTAAGATAATCATTTAAAAAGGATTTATTATATATTAAAGGTACTCTAAAATCTAATTTTTTAGCACGAATACCATCTTTACGATAATAATTATATGACTTTAAATCTATACTATAAAGAAGATTATCAAATATTATATTATCTATATTTTTATGTAGATGAATAGTTGGTAGTTCTTGAATAGTATCATCATTATCTATTTTTCTAGTATCTATAAAATAGCGTCCATATAATCCCATATAATAATCATCATTATATAAAAAATAATTAACTCTTGATTCTCTAATATAAGTTGAGTTATTAGATAATGAATTTAAAAGATTTTTTTGTAAATTGATATAATCAATATCATTAAGTAGTGTAATGTTAGCATATAATCCATCTTTGAAACCAAAAGTTGTAGTCCCACTAGAGTTATATAAAAATTGCAAACCATAATGTTCACTATTTTTAAGGTTATTAGCCTCTATATATTTATCATTATCTTTAAAATATCCTACTCTTAAACTTCCACTAGAGTTTGGTTTATCTTTAAATCTTAAAGTAGCATATACTCCTTTGCTTCTATTTGTCCTAATTTGAGGATTAATCTCTAAATCCCAATTAATAAATGGTGCAAAGTAGATAGGTTGTTCATATAAAAACCCATCATTCTTATTATAATTTACAGTTGGAAATAGTAGCCCTGATTTTCTTCTGTTTTCAGTTGAGATAGATAAGTATGGAAAATATAATATAGGAACACTACCTACAAAAATCTTAGCATGATAAATATCCATAGATGAACTATTAACATCATAATATGCCCGATTAAATCCTATAATCCAATCAGGATTTTTGATACTACAACTAGAAAATATAGACTTTTTTAATTTATACCCTCTATCATCTCTATCAATTCTTTCACTATATAACCAATAATCCTCTTTTGTAGAGATAAAAACATCTTTATAAGTAGAGTTATTATCTCTGGAATTTAAATAAATTTTATTAGCTGATATATTTTTGCTATCATAATCTATTATAGATATATTACCATCAAGCTTTATAGTAGTACTATTTTTATCATAAATGGCATTAATACTATTTATTACACTTCCATTTGCAAAAGCTATTACATCTTTTGATGCTTCTAAAGAGTATTTAGAAGAGTTTATATCTAAAGCATTTATCTCTATTTGAGATGAGTATATATTAGTTAAAAGAAGAGAATTTAAAATTAATAGATTAAAATCCTGAAATATTTTCATACTCTATACACTCTCTTTTTTATAATTATATCATATTCTTTAATAATATTATACTATTGATTAAATCTTATTAAAATAATTATGATATTATAATATGAAAGGAATTTTATGAGTTTAGAAGAATTTAATGAAATACTACAAACATCTAATATAAAAAAGAAAAAAGAGTTTATAGATAAATATCTTAAATTATTACTAGATAATAGAGATATAGATGATAATTTTGAACCTATTATATTTAAAATGCCATCTTATGCTCCATTTTGTAAGATTGTTACTCCTGATAAATTGGCAAATCGAAAAGATTTCACCTCTAATGAGGGTTTAGCTTCATTAGTTCACTCTATTGTACATATTGAGTATAGTGCGATAGATTTGGCATTAGATGCTGTATATAGATTTGGTGATATGCCAATAGAGTATAAAATTGATTGGTTGATTGTAGCAGATGATGAGATACGACACTTTAATATGCTTATAGAGATTTTAAAGGATTTGGGATTTAAATATGGAGATTTCCCTGTGCATAGTGGATTGTTTGATATAGCTAATAATACAAGTGCAAATATAATAGAACGAATGGCAATAGTTCCTAGATATTATGAGGCAAGTGGGCTTGATGTTAATCCTCAAATTATTAAAAAACTTCATAACAGAAGAAAAATACCAATTATAGCTAAAATTATAGATGCACTTAACATAATATATCAAGAGGAGATAGAGCATGTTTATAAGGGGGATAAATGGTTTAAATATCTCTGTGATAAGAAAGATTTAAACTATAAAGATGAGTATCAATTAATATTAAAAAAATATTATCTTGATAGAAAACATCGCCCACATATTAATGTAAAGGCTAGAAAAGAGGCAGGATTTAGTTGTGATGAGATTTTACTACTTGGTGCAAAAGAGTGTAACGATTGAAAATACAACTAAATTATAATTTAATTTTGATATACTAATAGTTATAGTTTAGATTATAATCATTTATTTTCTAAACTTCCTAAAATAAAGGTATTTGATGACATTTAATGAATTTAATTTTCATAAAGATATTGGAAAAGGTATAAAGATAGCAGGATTTAGAGAGCCTAGTCCTATTCAAACTATCTCTATACCAATTATTGATAATGGTGAAGATATGGTAGGACAAGCACACACAGGAACTGGTAAAACAGCTGCTTTTGGACTCCCTATCTTGAATAAAATAGCAAATGGTGAAGTAGAGAGAGCATTAATTTTAGCTCCTACACGAGAACTTGCAAATCAGATTAGCGATGAGCTTTATCATCTTGGTAGATTTGCAGGTATTCGCTCTTTGGCCATTTATGGTGGAGTTGGATATGGACGACAGATAGCGCTTATTCACAAAGGTGTACAGATTATTGTAGCTACTCCAGGTAGATTAAAAGATTTATATCGTAAAGGTAAAATAGATATATTTAATCCAGAAATTGTAGTCCTTGATGAGGCTGATAAGATGCTTGATATGGGCTTTTTAGATGATATTCAAGAGATAATCAATTATATTCCTCAAAATCGTCAAACTCTTCTATTCTCTGCAACAATGCCAGATGCTATTAAAGATTTAGCACAAGTAATTTTATATGACCCACAATATATATCAGTTGTAAGTGAAGAGGAGGAGGAGACTAATAATGTAATTAATCAAAAATATTATGTAATAGAAGAGTCTCAAAGAGATGAGGCAATAGAGCATCTATTAGAGAGTGAAAATTTTGATAAAGCTTTGATATTTTGTAGAATGAAAAAAGAGGTAGATAGATTAAGCGAATATCTAAATGCCCTTGGATTTAAAGTTGTTGGACTTCATGGTGATATAGAGCAGTATGAGAGAGAACAGATTGTAAAATCATTCCGTCGCTCAGATGTTAAGATTATGATAGCCACAGATATAGTAGCAAGAGGAATTGATATCAAAAATATTACACATGTATTTAATTACCATATCCCTTTTGACCCTCAAAGTTATGTACATAGAATTGGACGAACAGGACGAGCAGGTAAGAGTGGAGAGGCAATTACTTTAGTTTCAACGGAGGAGTTTAATGAGTTAAAAAGAATTCAAAAAGAGGTAGGGGCTGATATGCAATTCTCTGTAATGGAGGGTAGTAAAGGTTCATTAACAGATAAAGGTTATATAGATTTAAGTGATAGGATTAGAGAGTTTGAGATAGATGATAATGTTGAAAAAGTAATTCAACACCTATCTAAAATGGATAGTGATGAGATACTTAAAAGAGCATTATCTTTTATATTAAAAAATGAAAAAGAGGAGAATGGAGCAAGTATAGGTTATAACTATTCAAGTGTAAAAGATATGATTGATAATTTAGATAATGAGAAAAAAGCGACTAGAAATAACAATCGTAGAAAAAAAAGAGCTTAAATTATCAAATTTAAGTTGAAATAAGTGAAATAGTTTGTAAAATTTTATAATACAAGAATTGAGAGGTTATTAATATGGAAGTTAGTTATTTGGGTGAGAGTTTTAAGTTTATGGTTTTAGGTATGGGAGTTGTTTTCCTATTCTTATTACTATTAGTATGGGTAATGAAAGTTCAAGCTCAACTTATAAATAAGTACTTTCCTGAAAAGAGTCCAGTAGTTTCTACTCCTAAACCTTCACAAGATGAAGAGCAAAAAAGAGTAGCAGCAATTATTGGTGCAGTTTCAGAGTTTAGAAAAAATAGACAAAACAAGGTATAACAATGGCAAAAAAATATATTGATGTAATGGATACAACTTTTAGAGATGGATTTCAATCTGTCTTTGGAGGAAGAGTTCTTATGAATGACTTTTTCCCAGCAGTACAAGCAGCAAAAGATGCTGGTATAACTCATTTTGAGTTTGGTGGAGGGGCAAGATTTCAAAGTCTTTTCTTCTATCTTCAAGAGAATGCATTTGATATGATGGATAAATTTAGAGAAATTGTTGGACCAGATGCAAATTTACAGACTCTATCTCGTGGTATTAATACGGTAATGTTAGATACTGCTAGTCGTGAAATGATTGACCTTCATGCAAAACTTTTTAAAAAGCATGGTACAACAACAATTAGAAATTTTGATGCCTTAAATGATGTTGATAATCTAGCTTATAGTGCAACTTCTATCAAAAAAGCAGGATTAAATCATGAAGCAGTAATAACACTTATGGATTTACCACCAAACTGTAAAGGTGCTCATGATGTAGCCTTTTATGAAAAGACTCTAAGAAATATTCTTGATAGTGGTATGGAGTTTGATAGTCTATGTTTTAAAGATGCAAGTGGTACTTCAAATCCAAATAAAATTTATGAAACAATATCAATGGCTAGAAAACTTTTAGGTGAAGAGATGCACCTAAGATTACATACTCACGAGACAGCAGGAGTAAGTGTAGCTGGATATTTAGCTGCTTTAGAGGCTGGTGCAAATGGTATTGATATGGCAGCATCTCCTGTAAGTGGTGGAACAAGCCAACCTGATATTCTTACAATGCTTCATGCTACAAAAGGTACTAATTATAACCTTGGTGATTTACAACTAAATAAAGTTCTTAAATATGAAGATGAGTTAAAACATGCCCTTAGAGACTATATGATACCTCCTGAAGCTACTCAAGTTTCTCCATTAATTCCATTCTCACCAATGCCTGGTGGTGCTTTAACTGCTAATACTCAAATGATGAGAGATAGTGGAAATTTAGATAAGTTTGATGAGGTAATAGCTCAAATGAAAGAGGTAGTTGAAAGAGGTGGTTATGGTACTTCTGTAACACCTGTATCTCAATTCTATTGGCAACAAGCTTATGCAAATGTAATGTTTGGAAAGTGGAAACAGATAGCCCCTGGTTATGGTAAAATGGTTCTTGGATATTTTGGTAAGACACCTGTTGAGGCAGACCATGAGATTATTAAGTTGGCTAGTGAAAAATTAAATCTTGAACCAACAGTAGAAAATCCTTTAGATATTGCAGATAGAGATGAGACAAAATCAATTGCTCACTGGACTAAAGTATTAGAAGATGAGGGTTTAGAGACAACAGAAGAGAATATATTTATAGCTGCTTCTTGTGATAAAAAAGGTATAGCGTTTTTGAAGGGTGAGAGTCCTTTAATGGTAAGAAAAGGTAATGAAAATAATAATAATGGAGATGAAGATATGGCTGGAAATTATACTGTGGTAGTAGATGGTAAACAATATAGTGTTCAAGTAGCAGAGGGTGAAGGTACAATTGAGGTAAAAGAGACAACAGTAGCACCAAAAGTAGAGAGTAGTGCTCCAGTTTCAACAGGTGGTAGTGCAGGTTCATTAGAAGTTTTATCTCAAACACCAGGTAATGTTTGGAAAATATTAGTAAATCCAGGAGATACTATTAAAGAGGGTGATAAAATTATGATTTTAGAGGCTATGAAAATGGAGATTGATATCGTTGCAGAGAGAGATGGTGTAGTTTCATCAATTAATGTAAATGTAAATGATGCAGTCGCAGATGGTCAACTTTTGGCAACAATGGAGTAGTAATGAGAGTTAAACAACTAATACTATCTCTTCTATTTATTTTTAGTATAGTAACTTCATCGCTACAAGCTAGTAGTCATGAAGAGTCTGCTACTACAACAGAAGAGAAAAAAGAGTATCAACCAAAGTCTATTAGTGAGTTAGCAAGTAGCTTTTGGCAAACAACAGGTATTAATGCTATTTTAGATACAGATGATGGAGAGATGACAGCAGAACCTGCTGGTCCATCTGCTGAGAGATTAATGAGTGCATTTGAATCATCTCTTGGACGAATTATTATGATATTAATTGTATTTGGACTCTTCTATTTAGCTATTGCCAAAAACTTTGAACCACTTCTTCTTATTCCTATTGCATTTGGTGGGCTTTTAGCCAATATTCCACTTGCTAATATGGCAGGAGAAGAGGGAATGCTTGGTGTTATCTATAATATGGGTATAGCTAATGAGTTTTTTCCTCTATTAATATTTATGGGTGTTGGTGCTATGACAGATTTTGGTCCTCTTCTTGCTAATCCTAAAACAGCTATTCTTGGTGGTGCAGCTCAATTTGGTATTTTTGGTTCATTAATTGGAGCAGTAGCTATTGGATTTGATTTACAAAGTGCATCTGCTATCTCTATTATTGGTGGAGCAGATGGTCCAACTTCTATCTTTATTGCTAATAGACTTGCTCCTGAAATGTTAGGTGCAATTGCCGTTGCTGCTTATTCATATATGGCATTAGTTCCTGTTATTCAACCTCCTATAATGAGATGGCTAACAACAAAAGAGGAGAGACAAATTAAAATGGGTGTTCAAAGAAAAGTACATAGACTTGAAAAACTTATTTTTCCTATTGTTGTAATTATGTTAACTATGCTTATTCTTCCTGAATCTGCTCCATTAATTGGTGCATTTGCATTTGGTAACTTTGCAAAAGAGTCAGGTGTAGTTGATAGATTAAGTGATACAATGCAAAACTCTCTTATTAATATTGTAACTATCTTCTTAGGATTAGGAGTTGGTTCAAAACTTGCAGCTGATAAATTCCTTGTATTTGAGACTATGGGAATTATGATTATTGGACTTTTAGCATTCTCAGCAGGTACTGCTATGGGTGTTTTAATGGCAAGACTTATGAATAAATTTGCCGATAAAGATAATCAAATTAATCCACTTATTGGTGCAGCTGGTGTATCTGCTGTTCCAATGTCAGCAAGAGTTGTTAGTAAGGTTGGTTCAGAAGAGAGACCTGGAAATGTTCTATTGATGCATGCGATGGGACCAAATGTGGCTGGTGTAATTGGTTCAGCTGTAGCAGCTGGTGTGTTGCTATCTATATTTAAATAAAAGAGTAATTTATGAGCAAGAGAAAACCTAAAGGTCTTGATAAATTAGGACTAAAGAATATTGGAAAAGTATATTATAATCTTAATTATAATGAGTTACAAGCACATGAAGTAAATAAGGGAGAGTGTAAGCTCTCTTCTACTGGTGCTAGTATATGTGATACAGGAATATTTACGGGAAGAAGTCCAAAAGATAAATATTTTGTGGCACAAGAGAGTTCTAAAAAGCATTTAGCTTTAGGAGATATTAATCGTACTATTGATAAAAAAATATATGAAGAACTTTTAGAAATTTCACTTGAACAGTTATCAAATAAAGATTTATATATAGTAGATGCATATTGTGGTTCAAGTCCTAGTAGTAGAAGAAAAGTGAGATTTATTTCAGAAGTAGCATGGCAAGCACACTTTGTTAGAAATATGTTTATTAGACCTACGGAAGATGAATTATTAGATTTTGAACCTGATTTTACTGTATATAATGCTTGTAAAACTTCAAATCCAAATTATAAAAAGCAAGGACTTAATTCTGAAGTTTTTGTAGCATTTGATATAGATAATTCTACATCTATTATTGGTGGAACTTGGTATGGTGGAGAGATGAAAAAGGGAATTTTCTCTATGATGAATTACTGGTTGCCTCTTGAAGATAAATTATCTATGCACTGTTCTGCAAATGTAGGAGAAGAGGGTGATGTAGCACTATTTTTTGGTCTTAGTGGAACAGGTAAAACAACTCTCTCAACAGATGCACATAGAGCCTTAATTGGTGATGATGAGCATGGTTGGGATAATGATGGTGTATTTAATTTTGAGGGTGGTTGTTATGCTAAGGTAATTGACCTTGATGAAGCAAGTGAGCCTGAAATTTTTGGTGCAATTAAAAAGGGTGCATTATTAGAAAATGTTGTTTATAATGAAGTTGGAGAGGTTGATTATACAGATGGAAGTAAAACTGAAAATACAAGAGTTTCATATCCCATAGAGCATATAGTTAATCACAAAGAGGATTTACAAGCTGGACACCCTAGTAATATAATCTTCTTAACTGCTGATGCTTTTGGTGTTTTACCTCCTGTTAGTAAGCTCACAAAAGAACAAGCAATGTATTACTTTTTGAGTGGATATACTGCAAAAGTAGCAGGAACAGAGAGAGGTATTACAGAGCCAGTTGCTACATTTAGTGCATGTTTTGGTGAAGCATTTTTGCCTCTTCACCCAACTGTTTATGCTAAACTTCTTGGTGATAAGATAGATAAGCATGGTGTAAATGTATATCTTGTTAATACTGGTTGGACTGGTGGTGCTTATGGTGTGGGTAAAAGAATGAGTATCAAAGATACAAGAGCTTGTATTAATGGTATTTTAAATGGTTCTATTGAAAATTCAGAGTTTGAAAATTTTGAGACATTTAATCTTGCTATTCCAACATCATTAGATGGTGTAAAAAATAATAGAATTTTAAATCCTAAAAATACTTGGAGTGATGAAGATGCTTATAATAAGAGTCTAAAAAATTTAGCAAAAATGTTTAGAAAAAACTTTGATAGATATAATGATAGTGGTAGTGAGTTTGACTACTCTACGGCAGGACCTAAAGTATAAGCAAAAATGGGGGGGGGTTATCCCCCTTATTTTAATATTGTTACGAGGAGTTATTTTGAATTATCTTAATAAAAAAGAGGTAGATTTTAAAGATGGTATTATCATTATTGAGATGAATAGAGATGGTATCATCACTTATGTCAATAGTAAATTTAGAGAGATTACAGGATACCCTAATAGTGAAATTATAGGTAAGCATTATAGCACTCAAATAGATAATAGTATGCCCAAAAGTGTTATTATAGATATATGGGATACACTCTTTAGAAAAAGAATTTGGAGAGGATATGTTAAATCTAATATAAAAGATAATAGATATTATTGGGCAATGGTTTGGATACAACCTAGATTTAATAAAGATAAAGTAGTAATAGGTTATATTGCTACATTTAAACATGCATATCGTAGTAAAACAGAAAAAATAGATAGCTATCTTAGATTTCTATCATTTATTGAAAATAGTAATAAAATTCCATATCCTTATGGTAGAGAATTAACATTTGGCTCTGATTTTATAGCATCTAAATATCTTGATTTAGATTTAGATAAGAGAGTGGATAGTTTAGTTGATAAAAAAATATATACAAAATTAATGAAATATAAGATAGATACCTAAAAGGCAATAGAGTGAAAAAATTTACAATATTTGGTAATCCCGTGGCACATTCTAAATCTCCTAAAATGCATAATAGCGCATTTGATGGATTAAATATTCAGGCAAACTACTCTAAAACTCTTCTTGAAGATGGCTCAAAACTTAAAGAGAAGTTTTTGGAATTAGGAGTTGATGGAGCAAATATTACTCTCCCACACAAAGAAGAAGCATTTAGAATTTGTGATAAAGTAGATAGTTTTGCAAGTCGTGTAGGTGCAGTTAATACCATTGTCAAAAAAGATAATAAGCTATATGGATATAATACAGATGCTTCAGGATTTTTAAGAGCTATAAGAATGTTTAATTTAGATATTAAAACTATACTAATTATTGGTGCAGGTGGAACATCTAAAGCAATCTCTAGGATACTTCAAGATGAGGGTTATATAGTAACTATTTTAAATCGTTCAGCTTCAAGATTAGAGAGTTTTGAAGGATTTGAGAGATATACATTTAATGATTTTAAACCAAAAAAGTATGATTTAATTGTAAATTCTACAAGTGCAGGATTAGAAGATGACTCTCTTCCTATGCCACAAGATATGTTAATATCCATTTTAGAAAATGCAAAAGCATCTATTGATGTAGTTTATGGCAAAGAGACTCCTTTTCTAAAACTCTCAAAGAGTCTAAATATCCCATCAAAAGATGGTAGTGATATGTTACTTTTTCAAGGAGTTATAGCCTTTGAAAAATTTACAAATCATCAATTTACTTTTGAAGAGATAGAGAAATTTATGAAAAAAGCATTTTAAATGCAGATATATCGTTTAGGAAATATCTCTAATAATAGAGAGTTACTTCAAAATTTAGGAGTACAGGGTGGGGGAGTATCTATTATCTCCAAAAAAATGGATTTACACATATTCCAACTCAAAAATATAAAAACTCCAGCCCTAAATATCTTAAAACAAGATGCACTTAGCATAGGTGCAGAGTTAGCAGTCCCAAGTGGAGTAATTACTTGTGCCAAAGATAGATATGATGCTATATTAATTGTAAATTCAAAACAGTTAGAAATCTTAGCCCAAAAAGAGTTAGCTCAACCTTTTGGATTAAAAGAGTTAGCAAAAGAGTTGAGTCAATATAAAAAAGATATATCATATCCTATTAAAATTATGGGAATAATAAATGCCAATGAGGATAGCTTTTATAGTGGGAGTAGATTTAAATCTCAAAATGCAATTGATAAGTGTTTGGAGATGATAGATGATGGTGCTAATATTATAGATATTGGTGGCGTATCAACAAAACCAAATGCTGATATTGTATCTCTTGATGAAGAGTTAGAACGAATAAAACCAATTTGTGATATGATTAAATCTCAAAAACTTTATGAAAAAACTATATTTAGTATTGATAGTTTTAATCCCAAAGTAATTGAGTATGCACTAAATAGTGGATTTAAAATTATAAATGATATTATGGGTGCAAAAGATAAAAGAGTAATAGAGTTAGCGATAAAATATAGTGCAAAACTCTCTATAATGCATATCCAAGGCACACCACAAACTATGCAAGATAACCCATATTATAATGATGTAGTCGCAGATGTAACTCAATATTTCAAAGAAAAAATAGAGATATGCCAAAAAATGGGATTATCAAAAGATAATATTATAATAGATGTAGGAATTGGCTTTGGTAAAAGATTAGAAGATAATATAGCCTTAATTAAAAATTTAGAAGAGTTTAAAAAGTTTGGATGTGAAATATTAATAGGTGCAAGTCGTAAATCTATGATAGATAAAATTACACCAACTAAAGTAGAAGATAGATTATCAGGAACATTAGCTATTCATCTAAAAGCTTTAGATAATGGAGCTAATATCATAAGATGTCATGATGTAAAAGAGCATAAACAGGCATTAGTAGTTTATAAAGAGATTTGTTAATTATATTAATATTATATCCTTATTATTAACTCTCTTCATATCTATTTTTTACTTCTCCCCCAAAACATACTCAATCCCATTCTTATTTAAAATATCCTCATACAATCTAAAATTCTCAATCGCCAACTCTTTATCTCTTGAAACTAATGATATAGTAGTCTTCCAATCTTCACCATTTTTATTAGGTAGTGATGATACATCTACACCATCTGGCATACTTCTCATAAGTTCTATAAATATAGACTCTTTACAGTATGCAACAAGTGTATATCTGTAACTTATATTTTTAGTAGAGAAGAATTTTTTTTGAATATCTTCTATGATTGGGTGGGACATATGTGGAAAACCAGGCATAAAGAAAAATCTTTTTTGTAGGTGGAATGCAGGGATACCATCTGTATAATTTTTTACTAGAAGCTCACTTTGTGGGGGGAGTTGAGCCATTTCAAGGGCATATTTTGAGGTGTTACCATACTCTGTTATTCGTTTTTGGATTAAATCCTCGCACTCTTGATGGGTTTCAAGTTTAGTATCAAAGGCTTTAGCTACACAATCTCTTGTGTAATCATCAGGTGTAGAACCAATTCCTCCAAAGCTAAATATTACGCTATTTTCTATTGAAGCTATAAATTTAATAGTTGAGATTATTAGATTTGGGTCATCTTCTATTACAAATGAACCTGTAAGAGTGTTTCCATATTTGGCTAACTCTTTGGAGACGAAATCAAAATGTGCATCTGTTCGTCTTCTATTTAATATCTCACTTCCAATAATTAATGCAAAGAATTTTGGATTTTTCATAATCTACTCTTCTATATAATTTTTAAGTTTTCTACCCACTTTTGGATGTTTTAATTTTTTGATAGCTGAACTCTCTATTTGACGAACCCTCTCTCTTGTTACATTTAGGGCTTTTCCTATCTCTTCAAGAGTTCTATCACTAGAATCAGGGAGTAGTCCAAATCTCATTCGTATTACCTCTTTTTCTCTATCATTTAACTGTCCTAATACATCATCAATTTGATTATTAAGGTCATCTCTTAATACTACATCAGTAGGACTAATTGTAGTTGTATCTTCTATAAAATCTCCAAATCTTCCATCATCTTCATCACCTACGGGCGTCTCTAAACTTACTGGTTCTTTTGTGATTTTAATAACATTTTTTACCTTATCTACACTCAATCCAACCTCTTTTGCTATTGTATCAAGGTCTGGGTCTCTACCATTCTCTTGTAGATGTTTTCTAATAATTTTATTAATTCTATTAATAGTCTCTATCATATGAATAGGTATTCTAATTGTTCTTGCTTGGTCAGCTATTGCTCTACTTATCGCTTGTCTAATCCACCATGTTGCATAGGTAGAGAATTTATAACCCTTTTCATACTCAAACTTATCAACAGCTTTCATAAGTCCAATATTTCCCTCTTGGATTAAGTCCAAAAATGGTAATCCTCTATTTGTATATCTCTTTGCAATTGATACTACAAGTCGTAGGTTTGATTTTGCCATTCTTGTTTTGGCTTTTTCACTTTTGAGTTTTCCTTGACGGATTTGATTGAGTATCTCTGCTAATTTATCAGGGTCAAGATTGAAGCTATCTTTACTAGCCTCTCTTGTCTCAAAAAGTTTTTTAATCTCTACATAAGTACTTACCATTGTAGTTTCAGGTACGGCATCTATAATATCATCTTTTGTCATATTAATAATATTATCTAAGATTTTTTGATGATTTGCTCTTAAAATATCATTAAATAGAGGCAGTTTATACTCTAATCGTTTGAGTTCTTTATCAAATCCATCATCACTTTTTAATGCAGTCTCCATCGCTTTTACAAGCTCATTAATCAATTTACTTGTTGGTCCCAAGTTTAATAGAGACTGCTTTAAAAGCTCTTTTTTAAATGCTACTTTCAATCTCTCGTGTAAAAGCTTAGTACTATCTATATTTTCATCTTCTAATACTTTTTCTAGTTCTGCAACAGATTTTAACCAATCTTTTTTAGCTTTTTCAAGTCTTTTGAAACTCTCAATTACTTGCTTTGCTCTATCTTTTGTAGAACTTTTTGAACTCTCTTCATCATCTTCATCATCTTTATTATCATTAATATCTTCAAAGCTTTTAAATAACTCTTTTACTCTTCTCTCACGATTTAATAGAGGCTCTTTATAGTTTATAATATATCGTACAAGGTAGGGTACAGAACAGATAGCATCAATAATAATATCTTCACCCTCTTCAATTTGGATACTAAGTTCTATCTCTTCCTCTTTGGTAAGAAGTAGAATTTTACCCATCTCTCTTAGATACATTCGGACAGGAGAATCACTTCTACTCCACTCTAATAGCTCTTTCTCTTTGGTAAAATCAAAAAAATCTATCTCATCATTAGCAATTTTTTTTCTATTTTTAGCCTCTTTTCTTTTAGTTTTTGCACTTAATTCTTTTGCATATTGAGAGGCACTAATAATTTTAATACCTTTATCTTTTGCAAATTTTTCTATTTTTTTTGTCTGTGCTAAGGTTGGTTGTTTATCAAACTCTTTTACTATATTCTCATAAGTTATATTCTCATTTTTTCTTTTTTTAGAAAAAAGTTCTTCTACTTTAGTTATACTATCAATCTTTTTCGCTGTTGCCATGGATTTGAACTCCTGTAAATAGAGGGTGGTTTTTAGACATTATATCCAAAAATCTTTAAATATTCAAAACCCTAAAATTCATTAATACTATTCACTATATCTAATGCACTACTTTTTGCATTTTCTATATCATCATCTAAGACTAAAGATATAGCCATTCTTCTACCTTTATGAGCAATAGGCTTACCAAAAACTCTAACAAAACTATTTTGAGTAAATGCACTATTTGGAATTTCAAGAGATGGATTATCATTCTCATTTTTTGCTTTATATGCTCCAGTAGCACCTGCTCCAAAAAATTTAAATTCTAAAGGTAATCCTAAAACTGCTCTAATATGCAATGCAAATTCACTTTGACTTTGAGTAATTAGAGTTACCATTCCTGTATCGTGTGGGCGAGGACTAAGTTCCGAAAAATATACCTCATCACCTTTTACAAAAAACTCTACTCCAAATATTCCTCTTCCACCAAGTCCATCTGTTACACTTTTAGCAATATCTTTTGCCTTTTGAAGTGCAATATCACTCATTGGCATTGGTTGCCACGATAAAATATAATCTCCATCTTGTTGAATATGTCCAATTGGCTCACAAAAGATAGTATTATCTGCCCCTTTTACTGTAAGAAGTGTAATCTCATAATCAAATTTTATAAACTCCTCTACAATTAACTCACTAGCATCTCCTCTAGCCTCTTTTGCAATCTCCCATGACTTATCAATATCTTCAAAAGTTTTTGCAATGCTTTGTCCATGCCCTGAACTACTCATTACAGGCTTAATTACACAAGGAAAACCAATATCTTGGGAAGCATCTCTAAGTTCATCTATCGTTTTTACAAATTTATATCTACTTGTTTTTAATCCCAACTCCTGCGATGCAAAAACTCTAATATTTTTTCTATTCATAGTTTTACTAACAGCTTCTGCATTAGGAATTACTCTAAATCCTCTACTCTCTGCTTCAAAAAGTGCGTCAATACTAAGTGCCTCTACTTCAGGAAGAATAAAAGATGGTTGATACTTCTCAATCACCTCTAATAGGGCATCTTTATCTTGCATATCTACTACTACTTTATGATTTGCCACTAGATGGGCAGGAGCATTATTATATTTATCTACGGCAATCACTTCAAGCCCTAATCTTTGAGCCTCAATTGCTACCTCTTTACCAAGTTCTCCTGAACCTAATAACATTATTTTAATTCCATCTTTTTTGAGAGGAGTTGTAAATTTCATTTTTATTTCCTATAATATATTTTTATTTTGATTATACTATTTTAAGACTTAAATGAAATTTTGATATAATATTGAATTAATAAATTTTTGGAAAGCTTTATATATGATTGATCGTTATCTTCTCTATTCTGTAATGTTTTTATTGAGTGTATCACTCATTATGAGTTACTCTCTATCTACTTATATTGTTCTTCATTTAGAGTATGATATAAATCATTTCTTCATTAGACAACTTTTTGCTGTAAGTGTTGGATTTGTTACTATTATTATTTTGAGTTGGTTAGAGCCTGATAAGTGGTTTAATTTTATTGGATTATCTCTATTTTTGCTGTTTTTATTACTGCTAATTGTAATGCAATTTTTACCATCTAGCTATGTAAATGCTGTTAGTGGTGCAAAGAGATGGATTAAGATAGGTTCTATATCAATAGCTCCTGTTGAGTTTTTCAAGATAGGATTTGTATTTTTTCTTGCTTGGAGTTTTTCAAGAAAACTTTTGGATAGAAGAGATATGAGTTTTAAAGAGGAGGTAAGAGTATTTTTGCCATATATATTTGTCTTTTTTGTAGCTGTAATCTTAATAGCTGTTCTTCAAAAAGATTTGGGGCAAGTTGTAGTCCTTGGTGGGACTTTAGCAATTCTATTTCTATTTGCAGGGAGTAGTTTTAAATTTTTCTTCTCTCTATTAGGTGGTGCTTTAGTATCTATGATAATTTTAATTTTATCTGCTCCTCATCGAATAGCAAGGGTGGCAAGTTGGTGGTCGGTGGTACAAGATAAGATATTATCACTATTTCCATTTGAAATTGTTAAAGAATTAAAAGTAGAGACTACACATATTCCATATCAAATATCAAACTCTCTTAATGCAATTTATAATGGAGGAGTTTGGGGTAAAGGGCTTAGTAGTGGGCAGTTTGAATTGGGATATTTAAGTGAAATTCATACTGATTTTGTATTAGTAGGAATTATGGAAGAGTTTGGATTAGTCGGTATATTTATTATATCATTTGTAATGCTTTTTATAATTTATAGAATATTCAAAATATCGGCATCAGTTAAAAATCCAACATATTATCTATTTTCAGTAGGAGTTGGACTACTTATATCACTATCATTTATAATTAATAGTTTTGGAGTATCAGGAATATTTCCTATTAAAGGAATCGCAGTACCATTTCTAAGTTATGGTGGTTCTCATATTATGGCATCATCATTAGCAATAGGATTAATTATAATGATTTCTAAAAAACGAGTAGCTAAAGATGAAGTAGATTTAAATTTAATAGAGGAGAAAAAAAATGATAAAGAGTAGAGAAGTAATAATATTTACAGGTGGTGGAACAGGTGGGCATCTATCTATTGTAAAAGCTGTTAAAAGTAAATTATCAGATTATAGAATAGTATATATTGGTTCACAACATGGACAAGATAAAGAGTGGTTTGAAAATGACCCTGATTTTTTTAGAAAATATTTTCTGGATACAATGGGAGTATTTAATCAAAACTTTTTTGGTAAAATTCGTTCAATTGCACTATTTTTAAATGCTACAAAAGAGGCTGTTGAGATATTAAAAGAACTTAATCCTAAAGTAGTATTTTCAGTAGGAGGATACTCATCTGCTCCTGTTGCTTATGCTGCAAAGTTTCTTAAAATTCCACTTGTAATTCACGAACAAAATGCTGTAACAGGAAGATTAAATGCAAAATTAGAGAGTTATGCAACTCACTTTATATCTTCATATAGAGATGATAGTCCAATAAAAGAGTATCCAATTAAAGAGGAGTTCTTTATCAAAAAGAGAGTAAGAGATAAGATTAAATGTATATTCTTTATAGGTGGTTCACAAGGTGCAGTAGCAATCAATAAATTAGCCTTATCATTAGCAGAAGATTTAAATAGTAGAGGTATTAAAATTATCCATCAAGCAGGTAATAATAATGTAGATGAGGTAAAAAAAGAGTATGAAGCTTTAGGAATACATGCTAAAGTATTTGGATATAGTAATAATATCTCATCATATATGAATGAGGCTGATATTGCTATATCAAGGGCAGGAGCATCAACTCTATGGGAGCTTAGTGCTAATGGATTACCTGCTATATTTATTCCATATCCTCATGCCATAGGCGACCATCAGTATCATAATGCTAAATTTTTAGAAGAGCAAGATTTGGCGTGGATTATTAGAGAAGAGGATATAGATAATGAAGATATTTTAGATATAATAGATGCTGGAGATATATCTAAAAAGAGTAAAGCACTCTCAAAAATTATAGACTCAACAGGGGATATTAGAATAGCACAACTTTTAAAAGGATTTTTAGATTAGATAAATTAGCTAAAGTATATATTAATTAATATGTGTTATAATTTCTATCTAAATGTTACCTTTGTTAAAGGAAATTAAATGAATCAAAGAACCATAAAAAGACCCGTAGAAGTTGTGGGTATAGGGTTACACAAAGGTGAGCCTATTAGAGTACGATTAGAGCCTCTTAGCACAGATAGTGGAATTATATTTTATAGAGATGATATAGCTTCTAGCATTCCCTTATCTCCAAATAGTGTAGTAGATACTCAAATGGCTACCGTAATTGGAAATAAGGGTGCAACAGTATCTACAATAGAACATTTTTTATCTGCAATATATGCTTATGGAATAGATAATTTAAGAGTTGTTATTAATGGTAGTGAGATGCCTGTAATGGACGGTTCTGCTATTAGTTTTATTCTACTTTTAGATGAAGCAGGTATAGAGATGCAAGATAAAGCAAAAAAAATAATAAGAGTTAAAAGAGAGATAACAGTAAGAGATGGTGATAAATATGCTACTCTAAAACCTAGTAATAAGCCCTCATTTAATTTTGATATAGAGTTCTCTCATAAAGCTATTGGCAAACAATCATTTAAGTTTAATTTCTCTAAGAGTGATTATATCAATAGTATATCACGAGCTAGAACTTTTGGATTTATCAAAGATATTCAATATTTACAAAGTATAAATTTAGCATTAGGAGCGACTCTTAATAATGCTATTGGATTAGATGATACTAAAGTTTTAAACCCTGAGGGATTAAGATTTGAAAATGAGTTTGTACGACATAAAATATTAGATGCTATGGGTGATATGATGGTATTAGGACATAATATTTTGGGTGATTATATCTCTTTTGCAGGTAGTCATAAGTTAAATTCAATGCTCACAAAAGAGTTATTAAAAAGTAGTGCAAATTATGAAATTGTAGCAGTAGATAAAGTTAAAAGTAGAGTTTTTGAAAAAAGTTTCGCATAAATTATTGATTATATCCATATCATCACCAATACAACTAGCTGTTTATAGAGATAATATATTAATAGATAGAGTATCTAGCAATGAGAAAACATCTCAAATATTATTACCATTAATAATGGAATTTTTAGATAAATATCCTATTTCACAAATAATATATACAAATGGTCCAGGGAGTTATATGTCTATTAAGCTCACCTATATTATGCTTCGTACCATAGAGATTGTAAGAGGAATAGAATTTTTTGGAGTTATTGGATTTGAATTTAATAACAACCAACCTATTAAAGCCCTTGGTAATCTATACTTTATTAAAGAGGATAATCAAATTATTACCAAAAAGTTTAATAAAAAATTAGATATTAAATTTGAATTACCAAATAGTATTGAAAATATTAATATATCTAATACCAAAGAACCTCTCTACATTATACCTGCACTCTAAAAGAGTATATCTTTTAACTCTTTTATCTTAATAGGTTTTTGTAAAATAGCATCAACTCCGGCATTTATCATAGCTTGATTAACTTTTTCATCACTATCTCCCGTAAGTCCATAAATATATGGTTTATCTCCTCCAACTAGAGAACGGATAATTTTAATAGCTTTAGTTCCATTCATAATTGGCATATTTTCATCTATTAGAATGACATCAAAAATTTCTCCCTTCTCTTTAAAAATATCTACTGCCTCTTGTCCATCTTTTGCCGTACTTGATGTAAATCCAAATTTATTTATAATCTCTTGTGTAAGTTTTAGATTAATTAGACTATTATCAACAATAAGTATATGTTTCTCTTTATTCTGTTTTATAATTTCGGATTGGATACTATTATTTTCTTGAATTATACCTTTATCAACCATTACTAATGTATCAAATAGTTTAAGATAAATCATAGGTAATTTTTCTTCTATCTCAATAGATACTCCTTTTTATACTGTTAAATTTTATTATGTTGTATTTATTTTCTAAAAATAATTTTTTAAAAAATATTTAAAACTAATCCTTAACTTTTTATTAATAATTTATTTTTACTCTTTTTATATATATACTCAATAAGAAAAGAGAAGCCAATTATTGTAATTGCTGTAAATACACCTATTTTATTTGAAGAGTATTGTTGAATTATCAATACAACCGTAGCAATTAAAGAGAGTAAAAATCCAATTATATGAATAGTTTTATTACCATTAGTATCTTTTGATAATTTGAATCCAACATAATTTACCATTGAAAAAATTAATAGAAATCCAACGCTTCCTGCTGTTGAGATGCTCTCTAAATTTAAACTATTTGCAAGTATTAGAGTAGCTACTGATGTAATAAATAAACCTATGGGTTGATTCCATAATTTACTTGTTAATTGATGAGGAAGTTCATCATCTTCTGCTATCTCATAACTTACTTGACTCCCTCCATATAGAGAAGCATTAATAGCTGAAAATGTAGAGATTAATGCAGCAATTGTAATAATTGTAAATCCTATCTCTCCTAGCATTGGTTTTGCTGCCTCTGCTAATACATAATCTTCTGCTGTGGCAATTTTACTAAAGGGTAGAGAACCAACTGTAATTATTGCAATAATTACATATAAAAATATAACAAAAATAACTGAATAGTAATATGCTTTAGGAACATTTACTTTTGGATTCTCTATATCTGGTACTGCATTTGCTATTAGTTCAAACCCTTCATAAGCTACAAATATTACCATTCCCCCTGTTAATAATTCTAAGGGAGTTCCCCAACTACTTATGCTTAATTGAGTTATATTTGGATTATTAGATAAACCATATACTCCAATAAATACAAAAGATATTAAAATAACTACTTTAATAATTACAGCATAAGATTCAATCTTACCAATAACCTTTATACTATAATAGTTTATTGCTGTTGCTAATATAATTATAGTAGTTAGATAAATATGAAAATCTATAATTTTATCATCTGTTAATGGTAATAAATTGGGTGCATATGAACCAAAAGCAGAGGCGTAAAGGGATAACATTATAATATAGCTAATCCATAATAGATTATTAATTCCTCCACTAAAAATACCTTTTCCAAAACCTTGATTAATAAAATTTACAGTACCACCTCTATCTGGAAAAGTAAGAGATAGTTTAATATAACTATATGATGTAATTAAGGCAATAACTCCTGCTATTAAAAATGAAATTGGTGTGCCACCTTTTCCTAAAGAGACTGCTAAACCTAAAACGGCAAATATTCCACCACCTACCATTCCACCAATACCTATGGATATTGCCTCTATTAATCCTATTTTTTTTGAGTTTATCATTAGTTACTCATCAACTACTACTGTTTTAGAGAATTTACCATGCATAGTTTGAAACATTGGACTCATAAAAGCTATCAAAAAACCAGCATAAAATATCAATTCACTTATAATCCTAAGAAGAGCTCTTATAAATGATACCTGAAATGAGGGAGTTTCTCCATTCTCTAATTCTACTACTTTAATCTTCATAATATGTTTCCCAATGGTCTTACCACCATTTTGCCACATCAAAAATGTATGATATATTACTTTTAATGCTATAATATGCATCAAATGTTCATTACTAAATTGATTAAGTGCTTCTGGAGTATGAAGTTGAAGAAGTTGCTCATAAAATATTATAAATATCATAGTACCAACTACAATATCATCTAAGAAAAAAGCTCCTGCTCTCTTTTTAGATGATGAAATATTTAATTTAATATCTTGCATCTATATTCCTAAAGTGCTTGATATGCTATATCCATACGACAATGTTTCCCTGCAAAATGAACTTGCCCACATAGTGCATAAGCTCTAGTATGAGCCTCTTTGATACTATCACCTAATCCTACACATACTAATACTCTTCCACCTGTTGCCATTAAATTGCCATCTTCATCACGAGATACTCCTGCAAAAGATATATGAGCATTTGCCTCTATATCATCGTGGACTATATCATCAATTATAATTTGAGTTGGAGCAGAAGATTTATATGGATAATCTCTACTTGACATTACTACACCAACAGCATATTTATCATAAAACTCTATCTTAGCAGAGGCTAACTCTCCAATTGAGGCTTTATAAAAGAGTTCTAGGGGGCTAGATTTGAGTAGTGGCATAAGCTCTTCACACTCAGGGTCTCCAAATCTTACATTATACTCTAATATAATTGGCTCACCATTTACTACCATTACACCAATAAATAATACACCAGTAAAAGGCATTCCCTCATCACTCATACCCTTTAGAGTTGGTTTGATTACTCTCTCATCAAGTTTCGCATATATCTCATCATTTACAAGAGGAGTTGGAGCATAAGCACCCATACCACCTGTATTTGGTCCTTTATCATTATCAAGCAATCTTTTATGGTCTTGTGCTGCTGGTAATACTACAAAATCTTTACCATCACAAATAGCAAATACAGACAACTCATAACCATCTAAAAACTCTTCAATAACTACTCTCTTACCTGCTTCACCAAAAGAGTCTCCACTTAGCATCTCACCTACTGCCTTTTTTGCTTCATTATGGTTTTGTGCTATAATTACACCTTTACCACCACAAAGTCCATCAGCCTTTACTACAATTGGAGCTTCAAGTGAATTGATAAATTTATAACTCTCTTCAATAGAGTCAGTCTCAATATATTTTGCTGTTGGTACATTATGACGAGCAAGAAAATTTTTCATAAAAATCTTAGAACCCTCTAATTGAGAAGCCTTAGCCGTAGAACCAAATATATTAAGCCCTCTATTTCTAAATATATCTACAATTCCATCAACTAATGGTGCTTCAGGTCCTACAATTGTAAGTTCTACATCATTAGCTTCACAAAAATCAGCTAATTTATCAAAATCACTAATATCAATATTTTCACCCAATAAATCAGTAGCACCATTACCTGGGGCAAAATATAGATTATCTACACCATTATCATTTCTAAGTGCTAATCCAATAGAGTATTCTCTTCCTCCAGCACCTACTATTAAAACATTCATATATACCCCTAATTTAATTTTCAACTCAAAATTTAACTCAAAATTCAAAATTCAAAATTAATACCCAAGATGGGCGTCTTGTTGATTGTTTGACCTCAAAAAAAGCCAATTAATGGGAGAGAGTCTTTCATTAGGGAGCAGATTCTAACTTAACCTAGTTAAGCTCAAACAAAAATACTCACACACAAAAAGCCTACATGTCCCATATAAGATAATATTGGATCACATATTAACAAGGGTCGCACCACTCAGGCAGTGAGATTATATCAAGATTTTAATTAATCTATTCTATATTTGTATAAACTGCTTGAACATCTTCATCCTCTTCCAGCTGGTCTATAATAACATCTATCTCTTCTAACTGCTCTTCTGTAAGCTCAATTGGAGTGTTTGCTACTCTTTGAATTTCTGCTTTTTTAAGCTCTAATCCTCGCTTTTCTATCTCTTTTGATAAGTTACCAAAATCTTCATAAGATGCAAAAATAGTAATAGTATCTTCATACTCTTCAATCTCTTCTAAACCAAAATCAATAAGTTCTAACTCTAACTCTTCTATATCTAAATCCTCTGTTTTGGCTATTACAAATACAGATTTTCTAGTAAACATAAAATCTAATGAACCATTTTGTAAAGATTCAGCATTGTTTTTTTTGAGAATATATTTAATATTTGCCACTGTCCTAGTAGTATTATCAGTAGCACAATCTATAAATAGAAGCACTCCATAAGGTGCTTTACCCTCATAACTTACTTCTGATATTGTACTGGCATCTTTACCACTAGCTCTCTTAATTGCTGCTTCAATATTATCTTTTGGCATATTTTGTGCTTTTGCATTGATAATAGCAGTACGGAGTTTAGGGTTCATATCAGGGTCTTGACCACCATCTTTTGCTGCCATAGTGATAATTTTACCTAATTTTGGGAACAGTCTTGACATAGCCCCCCATCTTTTCATTTTAGATGCTTTACGATACTCAAATGCTCTTCCCATTTATTAAATCCCTTTTAAACTTTTTGTAATTATAACATAAATTTGATATAATAATTTTAAAATAAAATCTACTAATGGAAAAATATGTCATCAATATTAAAAATAGATATAACTAAATCACTTCATGGTGCAAATGGAGATATGGAATTAAAGGTTAATCTTAAAATAAATCAAGGTGAATTTATAGCTTTAAGTGGGCTTAGTGGAAGTGGCAAGACAACACTTTTACGAATTTTAGCAGGATTAGAGAGTGCTAAAGGTAAGATAGTTGTAGATGATGAAATTTGGTTGGATAATAAAAAGTTTTTACCTACTCAAGAGAGAGGGATAGGATTTGTATTTCAAGATTATGCACTTTTTGATAATATGAGTCTAATGGAAAATTTGTTATTTGTAGAAAAAGATATAGAGTTAGCTAATCATCTATTAAAGATTACAGAGTTAAATGAGCTTAAAAATCGTCGTCCAACCTCTTTGAGTGGTGGGCAAAAGCAGAGAGTTAGTTTATGTAGGGCTATGATGAAAAAACCTAAATTACTACTTATGGACGAACCTCTTTCAGCACTAGACCCTGCAATGAGAACTAAATTACAAAATGAGATTTTATCTCTACATAGAGAGTTTGGAACTACTACTATTATGGTAAGCCATGACCCAAGTGAAATTTATAGATTGAGTTCTCGTGTAATAGTTTTAAATTATGGTAAGATTATTGATGATGGAGATGTCAAAGATATACTACTTAAAACAAGTGGTTCTGCTAAGTTCTCTTTTGAGGGAGAGCTTTTGGATATTATTAAAATAGATGTGATTTATATTGCTATTGTATCTATTGCAAATCAGATTATAGAGGTAGTTGTGAGTAGTGATGAGGTTAAGAGGCTAACTGTAGGAGATATTATAAATGTGAGTACAAAAGCTTTTGCTCCAGTGATTAGTAATTGAAATTTTGGTGGGTGAAACCCACCATTATATTGCTTAAGTCATTGGGATTTCCTAACCCACCTTTGATTATAATTCTAAAACTGATTTCACCTTACCTTTAAAGCCAAAAAACAACCGTAGGTCGGAGTGTCCTCACTCCGACAATTATTTTCAATAAAATAATATTTATTTTCGTTTATATATCAAAGTCGGAGTCAGAGACCCCGACCTACGGGAACATTAAATTTATATAAAGTTTATTTTCATCACCCGACCCTAGCTTATGGTGGGTTTCACCCACCATTATATTTTCTAATTTATCAAATAGTTTTTGATATTAATCAATTAGATTATAATAAACTAATGTTATAATTGCTATAAATTATAAGCAGGAGTTATTTATGCACCCAAGTCTAATCAAGGCAAGAGTTTTTACTCTATTAGCATTAATTATTTTAACCCTATCTTTTACACTTCCAATGATAGCTTTTCATGGAGTATTAAATAGGGTTCATGATAATAAAGTAGAAGAGATTTCACCAATTAGTTATACTATTTGGAATTTATATAATAAAGGTAGATATAAGAGTGTTACTATTGATAAAGATGCTCATAATGATTTAGCTAAGATGATAAAATCTCAAAGTGAATTAGGTGTAGCATCTCTTCCTATTTGGGCAGTTTCATTAGAAGCACCAAACTATCCAAAAGAGGCATTTCCAGAGGGTATTCCAGTATTTTTTCATTTTGATGGATATAGTGGAGAGGTTCATGAGATGAATACGATTAATCACTATGTTGGAATGGACCCTATGTGGGTTGGTGGTAAGATAGAGAGAGAAATCGGTATCTATGCACTTCTTCTATTATCTCTTATTATGATATATTTTATGCTTTATAATAATAAGATTTTAACATATTTAATGCTTATACCTGTATCATTACCAGTGCTATTTATTGCTGATTACTCATATTGGTTATATTGGTTTGGACATAATCTTCACGATTGGGGTGCATTCAAAATTAAGCCATTTATGCCTACCGTATTTGGAGATGGAAAGATAGCACAATTTACTACTCACTCATATCCTACTATTGGATTTTATATGATATTAGCAGTTAGTTTATTGAGTCTATTGGCATTTTTTGCGAAACGAAAGGCTATGAGAGAGTCATAGTATGATATTTTGGTGGGTGAAACTCACCATTATAAATAAATAATATAATAAAGGTTAAATTTGATTAAAGTAGTTACTACTATTTTACTACTGTTAAATATATTAAATGCAAATATACTTCAAGATGCAATTGATAATGCTCCTGATGGTTCTATCTTAAATCTTCCAAAAGGTATATATAAAGGTAGTATAACTATTAATAAACCTATTTCTATTATTGGAAAAGAGAAGGGTGTAATTATTGATGGAGAGGGTAATGGTAGTGTTATTACTGCAAAAGGCTCTTATATCACTCTAAAAAATCTTGAGATTAGAAATAGTGGAGATAGACATCATACCCTTGATGCTGGAATTAAGATGAGTGATGGAAAACAGAATGAGATTAGCAGTTGTAAAATAACTAACTCTCTTTTTGGTATTGATTTACAGATGGTTAGTAACTCTATTATATCAAATAATTATATTAGTTCAAAAGATGTTGATTTAGGACTTCGTGGAGATGGATTAAGACTTTGGTATAGTAATGATAATCAAGTCAAAAAAAATAGACTATTTAAATCAAGAGATATGGTAGTTTGGTACTCTCATGGTAATACTATTGAAGATAATATTGGAGAGTATGGTAGATACTCATTACACTTTATGTATGCAGGTAAAAATTATGTCAAAAATAATAGATATAGATTTAACTCTGTTGGAATATTTTTTATGTACTCTAAAGATACAATAGCTACGGGAAATCTTATACAAAGTTCATTAGGTGCAACAGGTATGGGTATGGGACTAAAAGATGTATCAAACTTTACTATTAAAAATAATACTATAATATATTGTGCTCAAGGATTATATATTGATAGGTCTCCATTTGAACCAGATACAAATAATTGGATTGAAGATAATAAAATCTTATATAATGCAGAGGCTTTGCATTTTCACTCCTTAAGTGAGAATAATATAATTAAAAATAATACTATTATGGGTAATATTGAAGATATTGTAAATGATAGTCGTGGTAGTAAAACAGATGAAAATGATATAGAGGGGAATTATTGGGATAATTATGAGGGATTTGATAGGAATGGAGATAATATAGGTGATACTTCTCATAAAGTTTATCAATATGCAGACCAGTTATGGGTATATAATCCTAATGTTAAGTTTTTTTATGGCTCACCTGTAATTTCACTATTAAATTTTTTAGCAAAACTTGCACCATTTTCAAAACCACTTTTTATTATGGAAGATAAAAAACCAAAAGTAAGAATAGAAGGATAAGTATGGCATCAATTAAAACAGATAGACGAGATTTTATGAAATACTCTACAATTGGTATTTTGGCACTTGTTGCAGGAGCTGGAACTCTACTTTCTCCAGAGATTTTAAGTGCAGAGACAAGATTGCGACCACCTGGGGCAATAGATGAAAAAGAGTTCTTAGGACTCTGTATTAAGTGTGGGCAGTGTCTTCAAGTCTGTCCTTATCACTCAATAAAGTTATCTGATATTGCAAAAGGAAATGGGATAGGTACTCCATATATTGATGCTACAATTAGAGGCTGTTATGCTTGTGAGGCAGTACCTTGTGTATTAGCATGTCCTACTGGAGCATTAGAGCACTCTTGTGAAAAGGCTACTGATATTAAGATGGGAATAGCAGTCTTGCAAAATCCTAAAACTTGTTTAGCAGTAAGAAGAGAGAAAATTCCCATAGGTTATGATAAGAGAATGCGAGAGTTTCTTGCTAATCAGACTAATGTAACAGAGTATGAAGAGAAAGTTTTAGAAAAATTTGAGAGTTTTGAGGGTAAAGCTTGTACTCTATGTGCTGATATGTGTCCTATGCCAAATCCTCTTAGTGCTATTGCTATGGTTACTACATCTGTTGGGATTATAAAACCAGAGATATATGATGGTTGTATAGGTTGTGGTGTATGTCAAGAGGTTTGTCCTACAACTACTCCATCAATTATAGTAAAACCAAGAGTTAGTTATGATGATTATTATAAGGAGAGTTAAATGTTAAAAAGAATATTAATAGTTCCTATTGGATTAATTTTGAGTAGTTGTGGTGGTGATAAAGCTCCTAAAGAGAGTGAAAATGAGGCAACACCAGCACCCAAAATTGAAGTAGTAGCAAACAGTAATGCCAAAGAGATAAAAGTAAAAGAGAAGATAAGTGATGAAAATCAGAGTAAATCTTTTTATTTAAAGTATGATATTAAAAGTAATTATGATGAAAATTCTCAACCTGCTAATCATGACGCATCTGTAAGAGTAAAACCACGAACTAAGATAGATGCAGAATTGAATATTAGAAGCCCTTATGAAGAGGTAAAAATATCAATGATGGTAAAAAAACTTAGTAAAAAGTTTATAGTTAAATGTTCGGCTTGTCATAATGATTATGCAAATGGGATTATTGGACCCTCACTTTTATCTAAAACTAATGATGAGATAATGAGAAATATTGCAGATTTCAAAAGTGGTAAGAAATCAAATCCACTTATGAAAGATTTAATTAAGATGATGAGTGATAAAGAGATAAAAGAGTTGGCAGATGAGATATATCAATTTAATCAAAAAATTAAAGAGTTAGGAAAATAGTATGAAAAATATAATTGCAGGATTATCAACAATAATTGTAATAGGACTTATGGCATATACAGCAAATATTGGTGGGGCTTATCATGGTGGTGTGCATGGTAAAGTGATAAAAGATTTTGGTAATACAATGGGAAAAGCAAAAGTAGTTGTAACTCCAAAAGAGAAAGATGATAGAGCAAAAGAGATGGATGAGCTAAATGCTTTGAGAGATAAAGCAGGTAATGCAGGTGCATTTAAAGTATCACAAGCATATAAAAGTAAATGTGCCTCTTGTCATGGTGTAAATGGTAGTGGTTTTCAAAATGGAAAACCTATGATGGGTCCAAAACTATTTGGACAAAGTTCTGATGAAATTTATCAAAAATTATTAGATTTTAAATCTGGACGAAAAGAGAATGTGGTTATGAAAGGTCTATTAATATCATTAACTCAAGATGATTTAAAAGTCTTTGCAGATGAAATTGGAGAGTTCCCTGCTCGTGCTGAAGCATTAAAATAGTAGGGGTGGGTGAAGCTCTTGGGTATCACCCCACAAATATAGTATTTAGGAGTTTATATGGATAAGTATAATAATAGAGAAATTATAAAAAAGAGTTCATTTTGGAGTACCTTTTTTGATAAAACAAGAGATGGTAAAACAAAATTTAGTTATAGAATGAAAAGATGGATTTTAGTTATATCTATTCATCTACTCTTTTTCTTATCTTTTCATATAGATTTACAGATGTTAGAGGGTACATTAAATGGTTCTAGGTTTTTAGGATTTCATCTAATTGATATTTATACTACGATGCAAGTCTATATTGCAACATATCATCTACCAATTAATATGATAATTGGAGTAGTTACTATTTTAATAGTATATATGCTTGTAGGTGGTAGAAGTTATTGTGCTTGGGTTTGTCCTTATGGAATTTTGAGTGAAATTGGTGAAAAGTGGCATAATACATTAGTAACTAAAAAAATTATTAAAAGTAGAAAATTTGATAATAGAGTAAGACATATTTTTTGGTTTATGTTTTTAGGATTAGCCTTTACAAGTGGATATTTAGTATTTGAAACATTTAATGTAGTTGGAATTTTAAGCCGTATGATAGTCTATGGTTGGAGTGTAGCATTTATTTGGGTTGTTGTTGTATTTGCTATGGAGGTCTTTTTTTCTCGTCGTGCATGGTGTAAATATATCTGCCCAATTGGTACAACCTATGGATATATTGGCAAAGTATCAGCCCTAAGAATAGAGTGGAATGATAATTGTGATAGTTGTATGGTATGTCATGATGTATGTTTTGAAAATCAAGTATTAGAGATTACAAAAGCAAAATATAAAAAGCAAATTGATGAGAAAGAGATAAAAACTCAATATATTACAGGAGCAGATTGTACTCTATGTGGAAGATGTGTAGATGTATGCCACGAAGATGCTTTGAAGTTTGATTTTAGATTAAAAGATTTGGTGTAGAGATGATAAAAATAGACAATCTAACTAAAAAATTTGGTAAAAATATATCCTTAGATAATCTTAATATTGAATTTAAAGAGAGAGAGTATATTGCATTAATGGGTGCTAATGGAGCTGGTAAGACTACTCTTATTCGTTCTATTTTGGGCTATTATCACCCTGATAGTGGGAGTGTAGAGGTAGATGGGTTAAATCCTGTTATTAATAGAGTAGAGGTACTTAAAAATATTAGTTTTGTACCACAACTTCCACCTCCAATTAAGCTTAGTATTGCAGAACTTATGGAGTATATATCTAAAAGTACAGGTGTAGAAAAAGATAAAATATCACACTTTGCAAATGAGATGAAATTAGATATTAAATCTAATATAAATAAATCATTTTTTACACTTAGTGGAGGAATGAAGCAGAAGCTTTTGATTGCTATATCTCTTGCAAGGGATACGAAAACTATAATTTATGATGAACCAACAGCCAATCTTGACCCAAAGGCTAGAGATGATTTTTATAGACTTTTAAAAGATAATCAAGAGGATAAGAGTTTATTATTTATTACTCATAGATTAGAAGAGGTTAAAGAGATTGTAAATAGAGAGGTTTATATGGATTTAGGTAAGATTATTTCAGATAAGGTTATAGTATGAAAAATTTATATTTAATAGCGTTTTTAGATTTAAAAGAGTCTTTACGGGCTAAGTGGTTTTTGATATATTCTCTTGTTTTTGGAGGACTTATTGCACTGTTTTTTATTGCAGGAGTTACGGAATCACAAGTTATGGGCTTTAGTGGGCTTAGTAGATTACTATTAATGTATATTCAAATTACAATTATAATTTTACCAATTTTCATACTCATTACTACTGTTCGTTCAATTTCAGGTGATAGAGATAATCATATATTAGAGTATATGTTATCTTTTCCAATATCTCTCAAAGAGTATTATTGGGGCAAGATTATAGGAAGATTTATCACCGTTTATCTACCTGTTTTATTGGCTATGATAATTGCTATTATTTATGGTGTGATAAAAGGTGCATCTATTCCGTGGAGTATATTCTTTTTATATACAGGATTACTTTTTGCATTATCTTCTAGTTTTTTAGGTATAGCATTTTTTATATCTTCATTTGTCAAATCAAGTGAAGTGGCATTAGGAATTGCATTTTTTGTATGGATTTTACTACTTGCATTTATAGATATTGCACTAATTTCTATTATGATGAGCAATAGATTAAATGAAGAGTTAATTATATTTATAGCACTCATTAATCCTATGGAGATTTTTAGAGTATCGGCTATATCGCTATTTGACCCAGAACTTACTGTAATGGGACCTGTGGCATTTTATATTTTAGATACAATGAAACAGGGGACATTTATATTCTTATCAATTCTATATCCAATAGTTTTGGGTTTAGGTTTTGCATTTATGGGATTTAGAATATTTAAAAAGAGAGATTTAGTATAATAAAGGAAAATAAAAATGATGAAAATAGTACTATCTATATTAATGTTATCCATATTTAGTTTGGCTTCGCCTAAATTTCAGATAGCCAATAATTATATAATGGATTATAGTAAAGATACAAAGTGTTTGGTAAGAAAATTAGCTATCTATAAAGAGCCAAAATGGGCATCTAAAATAGAGCTAATAAATGGTAAGAAAATCTTTTTTTCTAGTCCAAAATCTATGTTTGAATTTTATTATCGTCCAGGAAAGTGGTTTGATATAGGAGTAAAGAGTGAAGAGGATTTTAAAGATATAATTGTAACGGATTATATAACTATGAAGCCTATTAATGCAAGAGAGGCATTTTATATTTATGGTACTAATGTTATATCTCCTGCTGGTGATGATTTAGTAGCAATAGATGGTGAGTATAATGCAAAAGAGTTTTCTCTAAAACATAATGGTAAAAGGGTTTTAAGATTTAATGAAGTATCTGATGCTTTAATTAGATTGCTCAATGGTAGAATATAAGATTATAATAGTTAAATTACTATTAATATTATTAACAATAAATCTACATAGCTTTGATATTGTAGAAAAATATCCAAGTTATAGTTATGTTCTAAGTGAATTTGAAATTGATAGTAGTTATATTGTAGATAGAGAATTTCAAACATTTATCCGTAAAAAAGAGAGTTCTTTAAAACGATTTTATAAGAGTTCTCTTGCTCGTGGTGGACATTATCTTCCTACTTTTAAATATATGTTGATAGAGAATGATATGAGTGATTTATTTATCTATCTCTCAATGATAGAATCAGGGCTAAAAGCAGATGCTATTTCACCTAAAAAGGCAGGTGGATTATGGCAGTTTATGCCATCAACTGCACGAATATATAATCTCACCTTTAATGGATATATAGACCAAAGATATGACCCTATTTTATCTACTAATTCAGCTATCAAATATCTAAAAACTCTTCATAAAAAATTTGGTAAATGGTATTTAGCTATAATGGCTTATAATTGTGGTGAGGGTAGATTGAGTAAAGCTATTAAAAAAGCAGGTAGTGATGATATATCTATACTTACTAATAATGAGTATAAATATCTTCCAAAAGAGACAAGAGATTATATCAAAAAGATTATTCTATTAGCAATGATAGGAGAGAATATATCTCTTGGGTTTGAAGAGTCTAATACTCTATATAAATATGATGATATTACTGAGGTAGAGTTGAAAAAAGGGGCTAATCTATATCTATTAGCTCAAAAGATAGATATGAGTATAGATGAATTTTTTACTCTCAATCCTCATATTCAAAAGAGTAAAATATTAAATCAAGATTGTAAAATTATAATTCCTAAAGATAAATTAGCCCAATATTATATATTATATGATGCTCTAATATCTAAAGATATAGAGAGTAAGATAGTTGTTAAAAAAAATCATCTTATATCTTATATAGCTACCAAAAAAATATCAGTTGAAGAGGTTGCGAAAGAGAATAACTCTACAATGGCAGAGATATTTATAACAAATAACTTCTCAAAAGAGTTTTTAGAAGAGGGAGAGGTGATAATTATACCTGTATCTCAAGATAGATTTGATAATATGTAAATAATTTTATGCTATAATTAAAATAAAAAGGTTAGTAAAATTATAAAGTATAAAAATTTTAAGTTTATCTCTTTAGTTGTTATTTCTCTTCTTTTATTTAGTTATTATATATTAAATTATAAAGATAAAAGTGATAAAGTTATTCAAGCTCCAATATGGATTAATGGAGAGAAGCAACTCAATTTTATATCTAATTTACCACTTATAATTATAGATACTAATAACTCTTATATTAAAGTAAAAACGCCAATAATAGCTAAAATGAGTATTATTGAACCCAATAAAAATAATCAAACTAAATTAGATATGGCAACTTCTTATAATGGTTATATATCTATACATATTCGTGGCTCTTCCTCTTTACAATTTCCTAAAAAACAGTATAGTTTGAAAACAATAACATATAATGGTAAGAAGGATAATATATCTCTATTGGGTATGCCTAAAGAGAATAAATGGATATTGTCTGCTCCATATAGTGATAAAACATTGATGAGAAATTATCTTGCTTACTCTAAAACAAGAGAGGTTAATAAAGATAAATATTATGCTGTTCGCTCAAGATTTGTAGAAGTTTTAAGATATATGGAGGGAAAATATAATTATGAAGGTGTTTATATTTTGATGGAGAGGATAAAGAGAGATAAAAATCGTATTAATATTAAAAAAGTTAAGAGAAATAAAATTACAGGTGGATATATTTTAAAATTAGATAAAGATATACCTCAAAATATATCTCTGGAATATAGTGAAAATAAGATGTTTTATTATGTATATCCAAAACCAAATAAGATAACCAATTCTCAAAAATTATATATATCTCAATATTTAAAAGATTTTCAATATGCTTTATATAGTGATGATTTTAATCTAACAACCTCTCCAAATTATTATGGTAAATGGATTGATATAGACTCTTTTATTATACATTTTTTATCTCGTGAATATTTTTTTGATACTGATATATGGCAATTTAGTGAATATATTCATAAAGATGAAAATCAAAAGCTTTTTTTAAGTGCTGTATGGGATTTTAATTATGGTATGGGTAATGATAATTATCATTTTAAAGGTAATTATTCTCTATTTGGATATAAGCAATATTTTATAGGAGAACCATATAATATTGCTTCGTGGATTAAACGATTAATGAGTGATTCAAGATTTCATAATAGAGTAAAAGAGAAGTGGATATCTCTTCGTAAAGGTATCTGGTCTGATAGAGAGATGATTTCATATATCCATAAGATAGAAAATAAATTAAAAGAACCTGCTAAGCGTAATTTTCAAAAATGGGATAATGTATTAGGAAATTTTGTATGGCCCAATAGACAAACTTGTAAAGATAAAGATGGTAACAGCATCTATTGTAAAACATTTGAAGATGCTATTGAATATGATTTGATAGATTGGTTAATTAATAGAGGTAGATGGATAGATAATAACCTATAATTTTTAAGATATATAATCTCCATTATAAGATACTAATACTACATTTTCTACATTATTTATGTTAGAAAGATGAGTAACAAAAGTTGTATCATTATTCTCTAATCTAATCTCAATTGTAAGTTCAACTTGACTCTTAGTAACAGTCCTAGATTTTAGAGTATATCTATTTAATTTATCTTGAATATAGTTCATAATCTCTCCATCTGCATCACTACTATAATTTAAAATAAGCAGATAGGGTGATGAACTACTCTTAAACTCTCTTAATATTATTAATAAACCTGCAATAACCAAAGAACCTATTATAGATATTTGAAAAAATCCTGCACCATTTGCAATACCAATAGAGATAGCCCAAAACATAAATGCAATATCCATAGAATCTTTAATAGCTGTTCTAAATCTAACAATACTCAATGCTCCAACCATACCTAAAGATAAGACAAAATTAGAAGAGATTGTCATAATAATTAAAGAAGTTACTATTGAAATCATTACTAAAGAGACATTATAACTTTGAGTATAGAGTACACCTTGAAATGTTTTTTTATAGATATAAAATATAAACATACCCATTAAAAAAGTACTCAAAAGTATGACTATAATATCTAGTGTAGTTAAACTACTAGAAAAATCCATATTTGTAAAACTATTTTTTATTATATCTTCAAAACTCATTACTTTTTCCATATTTTAATTATCTTCCCAACTATTCTGTTTTCCAAATTTGCGACACATTACATATTTAGAGATTGCCCATCGTTGAGAAGTTTTAATTTGTAGTATATTTCTAATATAATTGGGTAAAAAATGATTATATTTAATCTCTAAAATTATTTTAGGTTCATCTATAACATCTACGGTTGGTAGAGATTTATCAAAAATATCAATCTTCTCAAGAGCTGTCTTTAATGACTTATCAAATGTAATACGAATATTATTTACATTTAATATATAAGCTTCTCGTATATAATCAACAATAACTTTTGCCCTATAACGGTGAGCAACCATATCAAAATAGAACTCTTGTAAAACTCTATTCTCACTATTTTTTAAAAAATCAATATCTTGATTTATAATTTTATTATACTCTTTTTTATTTAAAAAGGCTGATTCTTTATGAATAAATTGACCTGTTCTAAATTTTTTTTCTAATTTTATTATATTATCATCTATATTATAAATTCGTATTCTATACTTTTTACGATTAAGCATTCCTGCTTGTTTCTCGTAGAGTGCAGTATTACGAATATCATCAAAGTATAGGCTACGAATATGATAATCCCCATTCTCATTTGCAAATTTATCTCTTTTTAAAACAGATGATAAACGCCGTCTTAAAGATTCATATTCAAAATAATTAATAAAATATTTAAGTTCATGACGAAATATTTTTTGATTCATTTTTATCCATATATCTGTAATTTTAATTAACTTTTAACCATTTTTCTTGAAGTTGTTTATGAAAACTCTTCTCTAATCCATTAGATTCTCTTAATTTAAGTAGTTCTCTATCTACTAACTCTTTTAATGGACTATTTGATGGAAATGCAATACCATAATTTTGAGGATTAAATTTAAATCTACTCACTAAAAGAACCTGTTTATGCTCTTTTTTATTAATTTTATTTGCAAGATATACTAATCTTGGTCCATCATGAACTAAAGCATCTGCTTTACCTAAACGAACAAGTTTAATTGCCTCTTGTAGGGTATCTACTGGTATAATATTAGCTCCAATCTTTTCTACATATTTTCTAGGTGCATCATTGGCTATAACAGCTATATATTTACCTGCTAAATCTTTTTCTGAACGAATAGAACCACCAATAGCCTGAGCAGTTAATGCTGATGTTACAATAGCTGTTAATATACTAATTGCAATAATTCCAACAATATGCCACATTAAATCAATAACTCTTGCCAATCCTTTATTTGGTGGTGTTTCCCAAGTAACAAGCATAGTAATTCCCCACCAAAAAGAGTCAATAATACCTGGAAAATATTTTTTTGAGAATAGTTTGGAATTTATATTCCTCTTATCAATAAACCATCTTAAATGAATAGTAATTAATAAAAATATAAAAAATATTAATATACTTTTTAATGTTATCATTTTATTAATCTCTTTTGCCATTAATTCTAATACTGAAGCAGAAGATTTAGTTGCATCTACCATAACTTGCAAACCCAATTCATACATAGAACTAGAAAAATCTATCTCTTTTTCACGATTAGAAGTTATAGTAATTGCAGATATAGATAGATTAACATCACCACTCTTTACACTTTTTATTAAGTCTGAAGTTGAATTATAATATATCCATTGAGTCTTTATATTTAACTCTTTTGCAATTTTATTCCATAAATCTATACTAAATCCAATAGGTTTGCGTTCTTCTACTTTTATATTTTTATCATACATAACCCATGGTTCAGATGCTTTTATACCTACTTTTAGAGTCTCTGAATGTATAAAAGTAAAAAATAGTATAATAGATATTATAAATCTCATAATTATCCTTATTAAAGTTTTTGCGTATTTTATCTAAAATAGAGAAATCTAATCTTTATTTATAAAACTTTAATCAAAAATTATCTATATCTTTAAAATGATTTACGATTATCATAAGTAACATAATCTACTGTTAAATATCTACCATCTCTATATTCTGATAAAACAAATGTACTATAATATCTACCTCTTGGAGGTTTATAATATTTTACTGTTTCTGAAATATTTTCATAATATCTATTTGCCTCAAGTTCTCCTAAAATAGTTTCACCAATTACAAAACCTCTAATTGTCCCTCCACTATAAGGATAATCTGTAAGCCAAATAGCTAATTTTAAAGTACCACTTCTACCACTTTTTCTTTTATTAAATATTTTATCTACAGATATATTAATATTACCACGACTTATATCATATGATGTATAACCTTGAATATATAAACTTTTAGCATTAGCACCTACTAAAAAAATAGCTTGAAATAGAAATAAAAACATTAATCTCTTAAACATACGAACTCCATTTATTAAATATTATTTAATTATAATATAAATCAAATTAAGTCTATATTATCTATCTTATATATATCCTTTTTATTCAAAATATTATAATATAATATCATAAATCTAAAAAAAAGTATAATATAATGGAAAAATTTATTTCAGAAATAGAGGGTAGATTAGATAAAATTTTATCATCTAAATTATCTCATAGTCGTAATCAAATAGAGAAGCTTATTAAAGATGGATTAGTAAAAATCAATTCAAAAATAGTTAAAAAGAGATCTTTTAAAATAAAAATTAATGATGAGATTGAGTATAGATTTGTGGAGGCTACCAAAGAAGAGGCGATAGATATTAATTTTGATGTAGATATTATATATGAAGATGAGTATATTTTAGTAATCAATAAACCAAGTGGATTAGTAGTCCATAAAGCACCAAGTGTCAAAGAGGCAACTCTTGTAGATTGGCTAATTCATAAAGGTATCTCACTCTCTACAATTTCAGGAGAAGAGAGGCATGGAATAGTCCATAGAATAGACAGAGAGACAACAGGTGCATTAGTAGTAGCCAAAACCAATAAAGCACATCAAAACCTTAGCGAACAACTTCAAGATAAGAGTATGGGGAGATATTATCTTGCAATTATTGATTATCCTCTCAAAGATGATACCATAATAGAAGCACCAATAGGAAGAAGTCCAACTAATAGGCTAAAGATGGCAATTAATAATAATGGTAAATATGCCAAAAGTCATTTTAAAAGGCTTATTGAGGGTAGAGATAATTTAGAATTAATATTGGCAAAACTCTATACTGGTAGAACACATCAAATAAGAGTACATTTAAACTCTATGGGCAGACATATTTTGGGTGATGAAATGTATGGATTTAAAGTTGCTAAAAACCGTCCAAGAGTACAACTTCATGCATATTTATTATATCTAACTCACCCTATTACAGGGAAAAAAATGGAATTTGTAGCACCTATATTTGATGATATGAAGGATATTTTATCTACAAAATTTAATATTAAAGATGTAAAAGATATAATTAATTCTAAAAGATTAATAGAAAAATTTTAAAATAAGGTTTATAAATTGAGTATAAAACAAGAGATAGAAGATAGAATTAAAAATGAAGTATTAGTAATTGATGGTGCAATGGGTACACAAATTCAAAGCTTAGATATTCCTAAAAGTGCATGGATTGATGATAAAGGGTTAGAACAGGAGGGTTGTAATGAGCTTTTAAATGCTACTGCACCTGATTTAATATCTACAATTCACGATAATTATGCCTCTTCTGGAGCAGATTTAATTAAAACAAATACTTTTGGAAGTATGGGTTGGGTATTAGATGAGTATGATATGAGTCATCGTGCTTATGAACTTACTCTAAAAGGGACTCAAATTGTAAGAGAGATTTGTGATAAATTTATTGCAAATGGAGATAAAAAATATGTTTTAGGTTCAATTGGACCAGGTACAAAACTACCATCACTTAAGCATATTCATTATGATGAGATGTATAAAGATTATAAAGAGATGGCATTAGGATTAATTGATGGTGGAGTAGATGTTTATCTACTTGAGACTTGTCAAGACCCTTTACAGATAAAATCAGCGATAAATGCCTTGAGTGATGCCAATAAAGAGAGAGAGGTTGATATTCCTATAATGGTATCTGTAACGATTGAACTTAGTGGAACAATGCTAATAGGTACAGATGCCTCTACTATTGTAACTATTTTAGAACCTTATGATATTTTATCTTTAGGTTTTAATTGTGGTACAGGACCTCAACAGGTAAAAAAACATATTGCAACTCTAAGCGAACTTTGGAATAGACCAATATCGGTACATTCAAATGCAGGATTACCTCAAAATAGAGGAGGAGTAGCATATTATCCAATGGGTGCAGATGAGTTTCAAAAAGAGCAATCTACATTTATGGATTTTGATGGAGTCTGTTTTTTAGGTGGATGTTGTGGGACTACACCCGAGCATATTACAGCACTTAAAAAGGCTACTCAAAATATCACTCCTAAACCTCCAACTGGAAAAATAGAGCCATCAATAGCCTCTCTATTTAATAGTGTAGAACTATTTCAAAAACCTGCCCCTCTTTTGATTGGAGAGAGAAGTAACTCTACTGGTTCTAAAGCATTTAGAGAACTAATTATCAAAGCAGATTATGAGGGGACTCTAATTGTAGGACAACAACAGGTAAGAGCAGGGGCTCATGTACTTGATGTAAATGTAGAGTTTGCAGGGCGAGATGGTGCAGTAGATATGAAAGAGGTAATTTCACTCTATAATCAAAATATCTCAATCCCACTTATGCCTGATGCTACTCGTGTAAATACAATGGAAGAGGCATTAAAGTCTATTGGTGGAAAAGCGATTATCAACTCTGTAAATCTTGAAGATGGAGAGGGTAAGCTTGATGAGATTTGTATTTTAGCCAAAAAATATGGTTCTGCTTTGGTATGTTTGACTATTGATGAGGTAGGAATGGCAAAAACTAAAGATGATAAGGTGAGAATTGCAAGTAGAATTTATGATTTATGTGTAAATCGTCATGGGATTAAGCCATCAAATTTAATCTTTGATATGCTTACATTTACAGTAGGTTCAGGGGACTTAGAGTATAGAAGAGCAGGGATTGAGACACTTGAAGCGATTAGAGAACTTCATATTAAATATCCAGAAGTTGGTTCAACTCTTGGACTCTCAAATATATCTTTTGGACTTGCTAAAAATGCTAGAATTTATCTAAACTCTGTATTCCTTCATCACTGTGTAGAGGCTGGAATGACATCTGTAATTATCAATGTTCAACATATTATTCCACTCTCAAAGATGAAAAAAGAGGATAGAGATATTTGTGAAGAGCTTCTATTTAATCCTGATGACTCTACACTATTTAGATTTATTGAACACTTTAGTGAAGTTACAATTGATGATGATGCTTCTGATGAGGAGTATAAAAAACTTAGTGGGGAAGAGAAAATAGGCTATCTATTAAAAGAGGGTGATAGAGAGAGAATGATTCCATTAGTAGAGGAGCTTAGAACCTCAATCAAACCAGATAGAATTGTAAATGAGATTTTAATTGATACAATGAAAGAGATTGGTGAGCTTTTTGGTAGTGGTCAAATGCAACTCCCTTTTGTGCTTCAATCAGCAGAAACTATGAAAGCTACCGTAGATTATTTAAATCCATATCTTGAGAAGAAAGAGAAAAAAACAGAGACTTCAATGGTAATTGGAACTGTAAAGGGTGATGTGCATGATGTGGGTAAAAATCTTGTAGATATAATTCTATCTAATAATGGTTTTAAAATCCATAATATTGGTATTAAAGTTCAATTAGAAGATTTTTTAGAGACTCTTAAAAATGAGAATGCAGATGCAATTGGTATGAGTGGATTACTTGTAAAATCAACACAAGTGATGAAAGATAACCTTCAAGAGATGCAGAAACAGGGTATTAAAATACCAGTACTTTTAGGTGGTGCAGCTTTAACTAAATCATTTGTAGATGAGTATTGTCGTCCCAATTATGATGGAGCAATTTTTTATTGTAGAGATGCTTTTGATGGTGTAATTGCGATGAGTAGAATTGAAAAATATAATGAAGACCCATCAGTAGGATTAGATGAGAAACTAGCAGGAGATTTAAAGCAGGTAGAGAAACCTAAAAAGAAAAAAAAGATAATTATCCCTCCATTTGAAGAGATAAAAATGCCTGATAGAAGAGTAGAAATTCCAACTCCTCCATTTTGGGGACGAAGAGTATTACAAAAAGCAGACCTTGATATTGATATGATTTATAATTGGGTAAATACTAGAAGTGTCTTTAAAATGCACTGGGGATATAAAAGCAAAGGTATGAGTAAAGAGGCGTATCAAAAACAGCTAGATACAATAGTTTATCCTGCCTATGAGAGATTAAAAAGAGAGTTTAAAGCTAAAGATTTATTTGACCCAACTATAATTTATGGATACTACCCTTGTAGAAGTGATGATAGAGATTTATACCTATTTGATGAGAGTAGAGGTTGGAATATAGATGAAAATGCCTCAAGAGAAAATTTTGAAGATATAAAACACCTTGCTACTACAAAGTTTAGTTTTCCAAGACAAGGTAGAAAACCATACCGAGCATTAAGCGACTTTTTTAGACACGATAGAGATGATGTAATAGCATTAAGTTGTGTAAGTGCAGGAGCAAAATTTAGTGAATATGAAAAAGAACTCTATTCAGAAGGAAAATATTTAGAATATAATATGGTTCATGGATTATCAGTAGAATTAGCCGAAGCCCTTGCCGAAGTTATGCACAAGCAAGTAAGATTAGATTTAGGAATTACAGCTAAAGATGAGGGAACCTCATTAAGAGATGTCAGAATGAATAGATACCAAGGAAGCAGATACTCTTTTGGATATGCAGCTTGTCCCGATTTGGAAGCAAGTCGTGAACTTTTTGATGTATTAAAACCTGAAGATTTTGGGATAGAATTGAGTGAGACTTTTCAGATACACCCAGAACAGAGTACAACTGCGTTGGTGGTGCATCATAAAAATGCTACTTATTATTCGGTATAGAGGAGTAGAATTTTATATTTTTTAGTTTAGAAATATTCTTTTTATTGTTCATAGATTTACTTTTTGAGTAATAATACTTATTGTATGCAAATAAATCAACATACAATAAGTGGCATTTCAGTTACACTCTATATTAACTATCTTATTATTTTTATCTACACGATATGCTGTTAATCTCTCTCCCCATACACAACTACTATCAATACAACATACATCTTTATTATTATAATACCCTAAAGTTGACCAATGTCCAAATAAAATTTTATAATCAATCTTTTTACGAGTAGGAGTTTTAAACCATGGAATAAGTTCTTTATCTTTTAGATCTTCTAATCCTACCTTATTCTTGAAATTTAATCTATTATCATGATAGCAATATCTCATAGATATAAATGAATCTAATATATATTTATCTTTTTCAAGTTTAGATAAAGAGTTATCAAACTTATCAACTTTTATTTTTGAAATAGCCTCTAACCACTCTTTTGCATCATCACTTCTAAGCTTTAACTCCAAACTTGAAGCATACTTTTGTGCCATATTCAAATCAAACTCTGGTGAAATTCCTGCATGTGATATGGTATGTTTATATTTTTTACTTATATGTAAGAATTTTTGGTTTCTTAACCAATCAATATAGATTTTAGCATTTTTTGATTCTAAAATTGGTTTGGTATAACTACTTGGCTTTTTAAGTCCAAAATATGCATTAATCAAAGATATATCATGATTACCCAAAACCATGATAACACTCTCTCTAATACTATATATATACTCTATCGTCCTAAGAGACTCTTTGCCACGATTAACTATATCACCACTTAACCATAGTTTATCTTTAGATGGATTAAACTCTATCTTTTCAAGAAGTTTTTTAAATGAACTATAACACCCATGTATATCACCTATTGCCCAAACTGCCATTATTTGAGTGCCTTTTGTAAATTTCTAAGAAGTATTACAAATATAGAGAGTATAAAAAGTTTTAAATCTAATTCTGAACCTTTATGAGTATTAATGAATGCTATACTCTTTGTCATCTCTTCACCACCTTGAAGCATTAATATAATATCTGGAATATAGTATTGTGAAAATAGAAGTCCTGATGATATTGCCAAAAATGAAGCTACCATTGTAATATTATCTCTCTCAAATGATTTATATTTATACCCCTCATAAATAAATATAGTAAGGATAGCAACATTTATAAAAAGTCCCAATTTATAAAAATTACTACTCATAATAAGACCCTCTTGATATTGTGAAAGTATCTGAGAACCTAAATATATCTCTGAATGAAAAATTACAGGAGCTACAACTGCTCCTGCATATAATCCTGCACCAATTAAAGAGCCTAATAAAATAATATATCCTATTGTAAATATTCTAAAATTTTTTTTCATAATTAATTCTCCTAAATTTTAAAGGATAGCATTATACCATTATGATATTAATATTAATAAAATTAATTATTAAAACTCTTTATTTTTTTAAAACCTACAATTTAACTATTTTAGATATAATTTTTATTCAAAATAATAAAATAGGATAGATAATAATGAATATATTTGATGATGATGATGCTTTTGTAGGAACACCTAAGTCTAACTACTTTAGTATAGCTAAGAGTGCTAATGAGAATATAGTAGAGATGGAGTTAGAAAAAATGTTTAGAAGATTTGCCGTGGCCGAAAAGATGCTAGAAGAGAGAGGGTTAGAAGAGGAGCAAGAGAAAATTATAAAAGCTACTATGATAGATAAAGATATAGATGCTAGAGTAGATTCTCTATTTATTGAACTTGTTGGTAATATTGTTACTCAATGTGAATAGGAGTTAAGTTTGTTAAGTGCCGTAGAGAGAAAGATAGAACAGTTTATATTTGAACTTGATGATGAGAATACAGTAATGCTTTATAAAAAGCTTCCTGCTGGAAAGAGATTGAGAGCAAAATTAATATTAAAGATTGCTGGGGAGTCATTGAGTGCTATTAAACTCTCTGCTGTTGTAGAGATGATACATTTAGCTTCACTTCTTCATGATGATGTAATTGATGATGCTTTTGTGCGTAGAAATAAACCATCTATTAATGCAATATATGGAAATAAGAGTGCTATTATGCTAGGGGATATTTTATACTCTAAAGGATTTTATGAGTTAAACTCTATTGATAGTAGAGTAGCTAAAGTGGTATCAAATGCAGTTACACAACTTAGCCTTGGAGAACAAGCTGATGTGCTTTTGGCAAATAGATTTAATAGTTCTAAAAAGCACTATATGAAGATGATATATCAAAAAACTGCTTCACTCATAGAGGCTTCTGCTCACTCTGGGGCAATTTTAGCAAATAAAAATCCAATACCTTATCAAACTTATGGTAGAAATATTGGATTGGCTTTTCAAATTATTGATGATATATTAGATATTACAAGCTCTTCTGATACTTTGGGGAAACCTGCGATGCAGGATTTTGTAGAGGGTAAGACTACACTACCATATATCTATTTGTATGATGAGTTAAATCAAGAGGAGAAGAGGAAGCTTATATCTCTTCATCAAAAAAAGCTAAATAGTGATGAGTTAAATTGGATACTTAGTGGATTTAAGAGGTATAATATTATAGAAAAATGTATAGATGAAGCTAAAATGTTAGTTGATGAGGCTTTGCTACTTATGAACAAAGAGGGTAATTTATCACTTCAAAAAATAGCAAAAGATATGATTGATAGGGATTTTTAATGTATTATCAGGTAATTAGTTTTAACCATAAAAGATGTAATTTAGAACAGAGAGAGAAGTTATCATTTAAAGATAATCAAATTAAGCGTTCTATTTTAGATAGATTGGTTAATTTTGATTTTATAGAAGAGGCTTTTTTGGTAGCTACTTGTAATCGTATAGAGGTTATTATAGCTACTCGTGATAATTTTGCCTCTTATCATGCAATTATTGGAATACTTAGTCAAACAAGTAAAATAGAGTTTAAAGAGTTAGTCTCAATGGCTCAAAGATTTGATGATGAAGAGGCGATAAAACATATATTTGCCGTAGTATCATCTCTTGACTCTTTAGTTGTTGGAGAGTCTCAAATTACAGGACAAGTAAAAGAGGGGTTTAAATTCTCTTATGATAATGGAACTGCTGGAAAGAAATTAAATAGAATTTTGAGTTATGCTGTTAAGTGTGCAGCAGAAGTTAGAAATAGAACCACAATATCAACTAATCCAATATCTATAGCATCAGTTGCCGTAGCTCAAGCATCTGTATCATTAGGTGATAATCTTGCAGGAATGACGGGAGTAGTAGTTGGTGCAGGAGAGATGGGCAAATTAGCAGCTAAACATCTTTTACGAGCTGGTTGTGATGTGGTATTATTGGGAAGAGATTTAAATAAAGTCCAAGATTTAGCTAATGAATTAGGTGAAAATGTCAAAGTAGATAAGTTTGAGAAATTGGATAAATATATCAATAGATATAGATTAGTATTTTGTGCTACATCTGCTCCAACTGCCGTAATTACCAAAGATATGATAGAAAATAGTAATCTAAAAAAACTATGGTTTGATATGGCAATCCCTAGAGATATAGAGGATATGAGTTTGGAAAATCTACAAATTTATAGAATAGATGATTTGCGAGAAATATCAGATACAAACCACGCCCTAAGAGAAGAACAAGCCATAAAAGCCACCGAAATAGTAGAAGATTATAAAAATAAATTCTATAAATGGTTAAGAGCATTATCAATAGAACCCGTAATAAAAGGTATTAGATTAGATGTAAATGACTCTATTGAAAAAGAGCTAAAAAGAGCAATATCCAAAGGATTTGTACCAAAAGAGTATGAGGAGAATATGAGAAAAATGGCACAACAGATGTTTAACCACTTTTTACATCTACCAACTCAAAATTTAAGAGTACAATCAAAAGAGAAAGATAGTGTATGTAGTATAGATGCTATTGCTAATATATTTAATATCTCAAGAGATGAGGCAAACTCACAGCAGTATAAGAGCGACCATCATAAAAAGGGATATCAGGAGTAGATTTAGAGGATAGCTAAAAATCCACTAAAGATAATCCCCATTAGAGAGTTTTTTAGTAGGTTTAATATCCAATAAATTTGGTTCTATAAACTCTCTATTATTATAAGCTTCAATAGCATATCTTCCTATCATTACAGCATTATCTGAACAATATTCTAATGGTGCAAAATAGATATTTTTATTAAATTCTCTACATAGCTTTTTATATCCATCTCTAATATATAAATTAGCAGAAGCACCACCTACAATAGCAAAATCTTTTATATCACTAGATGCGAATATTTTTTTACTCTTTTGTAGAAGATGTAGTTTAATTGCTTTTTGAAATGAAGCAGATATATCACATCTATCTTGATATGTTATTCTCTCTCCTAATGCCTCTATTTTAAGTCTTACAGCATTTTTGAGCCCTGAAAGAGAGAATGCAATTAATGGTGAGTGTTTGAGAGGTACAGGTAAGTCAAATCTATCTTCATCACCCTCTCTTGCTAATTTCTCAATTATAGGACCTCCAGGGTAACCTAAGCCCATCATTTTAGCACATTTATCAAAACTTTCACCCACACTATCATCTATACTTGTAGCTAATATTTTCATCTTATCTCTACTATTTATCTCTATAATTTGAGTATGTCCTCCTGATATTAAAAGAACAAGTAGAGGATTGATTATCTCTTTTTCAATAAATAAAGAGTAGATATGTCCTTTGAGATGATGTACTCCAATGAGAGGGATATTAAGTAGCATTGCTAAACTCTTTGCCATAGTAATTCCCTCTAATAGAGTTACACCAAGTCCTGGTTGATTAGTAACAGATATAGCTTTTAGTTTATTAAGATATGGTTTGATATCTTCTAAAATTAGTGGTAAATCAATAGCATGTAATCTTGATGCTAATTCAGGGACTACGCCACCATAAATAGAGTGTTTGACCTCTTGTGATATTTTTTTATGAAATAAAACCTTTTTACTCTCTATATTAGTAATAGCAATAGAACTATCATCACAAGAACTCTCTATACTTAATATCATTATTTAACTAATTTCTCTATCATTTGTAATATAAAGTTTGCACTTATTTTTGCAGAATTTTCTAAAAACTTATCAAAATCAACATCAGCACTATCATCAGCACTATCACTAATAGCACGAAGAATAAAAAATGGAATATCTAGTGCATCACAAACAACAGCGACACTACTACCCTCCATTTCTAAAGCATCAGCACCAAAAGTATCAGCTATCCAATCTTTTCTTGAACTATTAGATACAAACTGGTCACCTGTGGCAATAATACCTTCAAATAGAGTTATATCAAGAGTTTTTGCTACATCTTTACTAATATCAATTAAATTTTTATCACTCTCTACAAATACAGCACCCTCTGGTACAAATCCAGCAGGGTGTCCAAATGCTGTAATATCTAAATCATGTTGGCATAGTTTATTAGCTACAATTAAATCACCAATAGATAAATCTTTATTAATTGCACCTGCTACTCCAGAAAATAGTAATCTATCACATTTAAATTTTTCAATTAAAATTGTAGCAGTAAGAGAAGCAAACACTTTTCCTATTTTGGAGTATGCTACTACTACCTCTACACCTTTATATGAAGCTTCATAATATTTATTTTTTGCATAAGTTGTCTCTTTAACATTATCTAATTTTGCTAGAAGTGGTATTATCTCTTCTTGCATTGCACCCATAATTGCTATTTTCATTTTTTTCCTTTAATTACTCTATTATTTAATAGGAGAATTTATATCCTCTTCTTCGTACTGTATGAATTACTTGAAATCCTAATATATTTTTAAGTCTTTTTCGTATTTGATTTATTGCAACCTCTACGGTATTATCGCTTACATATTCTGGTTCTTCCCAAAGAGCATTAATTATCTCATCTTTTGAAAATACCCTCTGCTTACGAAGTGCTAAATATGCTAAAATATCAAATGTTTTTCCATTTAGGGATACTATCTTCTCATCATATTTAATTTTCTTATTTGCAATATCAATAACTAATTTACCTACATTAATTGTAGTCCCAAATAGATTTCTCATATTAGCCAATACTTTTGCAGCTAAAAGGTCTGGCATATCTGTATCATGACATATTACATCATCTACACCTAGTCCATAAAGTGCTATTTGATTACTAACTTTATCTGTAAGAATTATAATTTTAGTTTCACTCTTCTTTTTTTTGACATCATTGACATATTTTTCTAATGAATATTTGATTCCCTCATCTACTAATATAATTAGTTCATAGTGTCTAAAGTCTGTGAAATTTGTTGCATCATATAAATCTTTTGCATCATCTACAATACATATAAAATATTTCTCTAGTTCTACTTGAAGTTCTCGTACATATTCTGGATTAAACCCAATTGTTAATATCCTCATATCTATCGTTCCCTATGTGTTAATTTTTTAGATTATTCTTCTGTAAGTGGCTAAAAAACAGTTTTCTTAGCGTAGTTATACCCAAAATTAGCTTATTTAAAAATAAAACTAGCTTTTATCTTTTTTTAGATATACTTTACCAAAAGCAAAATAATACTACTTTTTAATACTCTCTAAGTGCCTTATAAACGGCTCTGGAGCTATGAATCCTGTAACTGTTTTAGCATCTAAAAACTTATTATTTTTATCAAAAAATATTATATTAGGAGTACCAAAAAGTTCATATTTTGCCAAAATCTCTTTATCTTCTTGAGTATTGTTACTTAAATCTACTTGTATAAATCTAAAATCTTTGAGTAACTCTTTTACTTTTGGATTTGGGAATGTAATAGTTTCTAGTTCTAAACAAGCAGTACAAGATTTTTTGCCAAAATCTACCACAACAGGTTTATTACTAGCTTTAATCTCATCTTCTAATCTTTTGATACTATATCCCAAATGAGACTCTTTTTTACTCTCTATAACTAGACTACTATTATTAGTAAATTTTTCAAATGGTTTTATGATAGATGAAGCACCACTAATAGCTCCAATAAATATAGATAATCCATAAAAAATAGTTATTATAGATAATATTTTAGATATATAATCTTTAATAGTTGATATTTTTTGAGTATTAAATAGACCTAGATAGATTGAAAATCCTATAAAAAATAGAGAGTATAAAATCATTGTTATCATATCACTTAATACTCTTGAAATCATAAATATAGCTAAAAGTAGCATTGTAATACCAAAGAATTGCGAAACCTTTGTCATCCAACCACCAGGGCGAGGCATAAATTTACCACTTCCTGCACCAATTAATAGTAGAGGTACACCCATTCCAATACTCATAATAAATAGTGCCATTCCACCTAGAAGTGCATCTCCTGTATGAGATATAAATAGGATTGCTCCTCCAAGAGGTGGTGCAACACAAGGACCAACTATTAATGCTGACAAGAGTCCCATTATAGCTATTCCTACTATTCCACCTTTACCTTGTGCATTATTACTCATTCCATTTAGTTTATTTTGCCAAGATGATGGTAGAGCTATCTCATAATATCCAAATAGAGAAAAAGCTAATCCTACAAAAATAGCAGAAAATATTGTAAGAACCCAAGGATTTTGCATACTAGATTGGATATCAGCACCCATAACTCCTGCTATTACTCCTACAACTGTATAAGTTACTGCCATAGATAATACATAAACTAAAGATATAAAGAAACCTTTAGCAGGTGTTGGGTTACCATCACTATTAGATATAATAATAGATGATAAAATTGGTATCATTGGGAAGATACAAGGAGTAAGAGATAGAAGAAGTCCAAAAATAAAGAATAAAAATAGTATAAATATAAAACTCTCATCTACTAATACAGATGCTATATCTTTAGTACTTGCACCCTCTGTTAAATTTGAAATTTTATCTATTGTAGTTATCTTATCTTCTACTTTTTTATTATCATTTTTAGTTGGATTTGAGTGTTTAAAATCAAATATCTTTGTAACTGGTTGATAACATATTCCACTACTAGAACAACCAGAAAATTCAATACTTAAAGAGTAATCACTATTGACTTTAGACTCTATCTCTTTAATATCAATATCAATTGTTACTTCGTGTTCATAAATTTTATCACCATTATCATCAATAGCTTTTGGAAGAGATGGTTTTAATTCTACTATTGATGGTTTAACTATTTTAAATTTTAAGGAGTCTTGATATATGTGAATATCTTTACCTAATATAATTTTACTCTTTATAATCCCATTTTTTTTAATAGTTTCTACTTTAAAAGCCTCTGATGGTTTTAAAAATTCTTGTTTGATTAATGGAGCGTTAAAAGCAAATATTATACTACTCATTAGTAATATAAGTAAAATCATCTTTTTCATAATTACTATTCCTTTAGATGGTGTCTAAAATCCACCAAGATATTATAAATATTTATACAAACTGCGTAACATTTAATTATTAAAATAATAACTAATAATAGTAAATAGAGAATTAATATTTTTTTTTGAGGAGTTATAATCAATAATTCAAAGTTTTTTAGATAAAATGTTAATAATTTTCATTTAATAATATAAAAGAGAGGTCAAAAACTGTGCTTTATGATGTAACAGATATTCAAAAAATATTACCACATAGATACCCAATGCTCCTTGTAGATAGAATAACAAGTTTAGAGCCAAAAGATATGATAATAGGATATAAAAATGTATCAATATCAGAACAAATTTTTCAGGGACATTTTCCAAATCACCCTATTTATCCAGGAGTTATGATTTTGGAAGGATTAGCACAAGCAGGAGGAGTTTTGGCATTTAAAAGTCTTGATGATGATATTGATGTTGATAATAAAGTTGTATATTTTATGAGTATAGATAAAGCAAAATTTAGAGCTCCTGTAAAACCAGGGGATAGATTAGAGTATAGAGTAAGTGTAACTAAAAATAGAGGTGCAGTTTGGCAGTTTGATGCAAAAGCTTTTGTAGATGATAAAATCGTAGCACAAGCAGAGCTTAAAGCTATGATTGTAGATAAATAAGAGATAATGCAAAATATTCATAAAAGTAGTATAATAGAAGATGGAGCAATTATTGGTAAAAATGTTACTATTGCTCCATTTTGTTATATAGGTAAAGATGTTACTATTGGGGATAATACAACTATTGGTGCTAATACTCTTATAGAGGGGAATACTACAATTGGTAAAAATAATAGAATTTTTTCTAATGTTGTGTTGGGTTCTATTCCTCAAGATTTGAAATTTAAGAATGAAAGAGTAGAACTTATTATTGGTGATAATAATATATTTAGAGAGTTTTCATTTATTACCCCAGGTACTCTTGATGGTGGTAGTGTTACAAAGCTTAGAGATAATAATCTTATTATGGCATATGTTCATTTAGGACATGATGTTATAATGGGTAGTGGTTGTATATTATCTAATGCTACAAATGTAGGTGGTCATGTAGAGTTTGGAGATGGTGTGATAGTAGGTGCTATGAGTGCAATTCATCAGTTTGTAAAAATTGGTGATAAGGCTATGATAGCAGGAGCTAGTGCTTTGACTCAAGATTTACCACCATACTGTATGGCAGAGGGGAATAGGGCAATACTTCGTGGGCTTAATATTACAGGGTTACGAAGAGCTTTTAAGCGAGATGATATAGATAAAATTAAACATACATATAAAGAGTTGTTTGAGAGTGGTAAGCCATTAAAAGATAGTGCTAATAGAATTTTAGAAAATAGTGATAATAATTATGTAAGAAATTTATGTAATTTTGTAATAGATACAAAAAGGGGAATCCCTTATGCAAGGAATGGTATAAATGCAAAAAAAATGTAATTTTTGTGATGTAGTTGAGAGTGATGAAAATCCGTTAATAGCTGGTAATAATACATATATATGCTCAAATTGTGTAATATCTGCTTATAAAATATTTTTTGGAGAAGAGGAGATAGAGGATAACACTATTTCAACTCAAGATATAAAACTTCTTATCCCATCAGAGATAAAAGCACTTTTAGATGATTATGTAATTGGACAAAATAGAGCAAAAAAGACTCTTAGTGTGGCAGTTTATAACCATTATAAAAGAATATTTAATAGAGACCAAGAGGATAGTGATACTACAATAGATAAATCAAATATACTCTTAATTGGACCAACAGGAAGTGGTAAAACACTACTTGCACAAACAATTGCAAAGTTTTTAAATGTACCAATTGCTATTGCAGATGCTACAAATCTTACAGAGGCTGGTTATGTGGGTGAAGATGTAGAGAATATTTTGACAAAACTACTTCAAGTAGCAGATGGTGATGTAAAAAAAGCAGAACAAGGTATTATCTTTATTGATGAGGTAGATAAAGTAGCTAGAATGGGTGAAAATCGTTCAATTACTAGAGATGTATCAGGGGAGGGTGTTCAACAAGCCTTGCTTAAAATTATAGAGGGGTCGGTTGTAAATATATCAGCAAAAGGTGGTAGAAAACACCCTAATCAAGATTTTATTCAAATTGATACTTCAAATATCTTATTTATATGTGGTGGGGCGTTTGATGGTATTGCAGATATTATCCAAAGACGATTAGGTGGGAATACTTTAGGTTTTACACAAGATAAAAGAAGTAAAAAAGATGATGATGCCTCATTAGAGTTTATAGATTCTGGAGACCTTGTATCATTTGGATTAATCCCTGAACTTATAGGAAGACTTCATATCCTAACAACACTTAATGAGATAACTCGTGATGATATGATTAAGATATTAGTTGAACCAAAAAACTCTATTGTAACTCAATATAAAAAACTTTTTGAAATAGATAATGTTCGTTTATCATTTCAACAAGAGGCATTAGAGGCGATAGCACAAAAGGCAATTGATAGAAAAACTGGTGCAAGAGGACTTCGTTCAATTATGGAAGAGGTACTTATAGATATAATGTATGATGCACCAAACTTAGAAAATTATGAAGTAATAATAACAAAAGATGTAGTAGAGAATAGAGATAAAGCAATATATATTAAAAATAAAATTAGTGCATAGAAGAAGAAAAGGAATAAAATGTTTAAAGCAATAAAAGGAATATTCTCAAATGATTTGGCAATAGATTTGGGAACAGCTAATATTTTAGTATTAGTAAAAGGGCAAGGTATTGTCATTGATGAGCCATCTGTTGTTGCTGTTCAAATTGATAAGCTTGGACAAAAACAGATTTTGGCAGTAGGTGATGAAGCTAAAAAGATGATAGGTAAAACACATAATAAAATTGAGGCTATTCGTCCAATGAGAGATGGAGTTATTGCTGATTTTAATATTACAGAGATGATGATAAAACATTTCATTGAAAAAGTACATAAAAGAAAAAAGTTTTATAGTCCTAGAATAATGATTTGTGTGCCTTATGGACTTACACAAGTGGAGAGAAAAGCAGTAAGAGAGTCTGCTCAAAATGCAGGTGCTAGATATGTTTATTTGATAGAAGAGCCAATGGCTGCTGCAATTGGTGCTGGATTACCTGTACATGAACCTAGAGGAAGTCTTGTTGTAGATATTGGTGGAGGGACTACTGAAATTGGTGTAATATCATTAGGTGGATTAGTAATTAGTAACTCTATTAGAACAGCAGGAGATAAGCTTGATAATTATATTGTAGATTATATCAATAAAAACTTTAATCTTCTTATTGGTGAGAGGGTAGCTGAAGAGATTAAAATAAATATTGGAACAGCAATAGAGCTAGAAGAAGAGTTAACTATGGTTGTAAAAGGTAGAGATAAGATAGAGGGTTCTTTAAAATCAATTGAGGTAACTTCACAAGATATAAGAGAGGCTATAAAAGACCCTATTGCAGAGATATTGGAAGCACTTAAATTAATACTAGAACAGACACCTCCTGACCTTGCTGGTGATATTGTAGAGAATGGTGTAGTTTTAACTAGAGGACTTGATAAATACCTTTCAGAGGTGATTAAATTACCAGTTTATATCGCTGAAAATCCTTTACGAGCAGTAGCATTAGGTACAGGTAAGGCACTTGATGAATTAGATATCTTACAACAAGTAGCATATGAAGACTAGAGTAATATTTTTTTTTATTGTTCTATTTTTAGTGGTAGCTTTCTCCTCTAAAAATAGTTATATCAAAGATAAAATAATATTATGGAGTATGCCAGTTAGAGTATTCTATAATGATATGACTAAAGATATATTAAATTATAAAGATAAATATATTACTCAAAAAGAGAGTATAGAGAGATTAGAAGATAGTAATCAAAAATTAAATAGATTTTTAATTGCTCAAACTAATTATTTGCATCAAATTGATAAACTGCTTCCTATTATAGAGTATAAAGTGCATAATAATGTCTCCATAGTATATGCTACTGGATATACTAAATTAAACTCTTATGATCAAATTATACTTACAAAAACAAAAGATTTAAAGGAAAATAAGATATATGGATTGATGCAAAAGAGCTTTGTAATTGGTACTGCTCAATTTAAAAATGGTATCTTATATGGTAATTTAATATCAAGTAAAGAGTGTAAATTTTCTGTATATGTAGGTAAAGATAGAGTCCCTGGAGTAGCTATTGGAGGGGAAAATGGTAAAGTTATAGTTAAATATATTCAGAAGTGGCAAGATGTTTATATTGGTGATAAAGTAGTAACAAGTGGATTGGATAATATATTTTTTGCAGATATTCCAGTAGGAATAGTGAAGAAAGTAGGTTCTCAAAGTAGCTATAAAACAGCAGAGATTAAAGTACATGCTGATTATTTACATCTGGATTACCTATTTTTATTGAAAGATATAAAATCAACATTAATTACAGATTATAAATTAGATAAAATTAAATTAAATATTCAAGATAACAGTTCTATTGATGAGAACTTAACAGAAGAGAATAATAGTACAACTGTTACTAATGATGAAGTAAATAGTAGTGATGTATTGCAGACAACAGTTATTGAAGTAGATCCAAAAGAGCAAGAGACTCCAAAAGAGAAAAGAAAACCAAGAAAAAGAGTAGTGAAAAAGAGATATAAAAAACCTCTTCCAAAGTTACCAGAAGGTGGGCTAGATATGTTTTAATAAGATAGATAATCAAACTCATTATTATCATAAATATAAGTAGAAATCTCTTTTAGAGTATCTATATCTATATTAAGATATGGCATTAATTTATATTTTTTGATAGCATTTTGAAGTAAGGCACTCTTTCTATTAGGATTACTTAACCATTTAGACATTTTATCTACAAACTCCTCTTTTTGAGGATATAAAGAGAGATAATATCCTTTTATCTCTATCATATATGGAGCAGAGCTATTTCCTCCATGACATGATATACAATTACCAAAAAATAGAAGCCTATTTGCATCTAAAAATGATATATTAAATATTAATAGTAATATTATTTGTTTCATATTATTTATCAGGATTAAACTTTAATATAGTTACAATTGGTACAATAAATCCAATAATTATAACCACCCATAATAGTATTCCAAGTTGAGAGTAATCAGCATTTACAATAACTACACCATTCTCTTTTACCTCTCTAGTAATTACAAAAATCTCATTTAGATATTTACCAATTAACTTACCTCCTGCTATTGCAAGATTCATAAAACTAGCCATTAGTGCAAACCAAGTTCCCTTTTTACCTTCTGGTGCATAAATTGCCACAAGAGTAAGCATTATTACTCCTGCAATATAATCAAATGGAGATAAAGCTAAAGTATCAAGAATAGCAATTGTTCTAGCATCTACACCAATTAAAGTATGTAAGTCATAATACATTCCTAATATAGGTAATGCTAATATTGTATTGATTATTGTTATAAAAATAAGTATAGATGAGATTGATTTATCTATAATATATTTACCACCTATCCACATTCCAATAATACCTAAAGTTGCACCTATTTGAGCTAATACTCCAAAAAATGGCTTATCAAAACCTAATACATCTATTTGCCACCAAGTAACTCCATCACCTATCTCAATATATGTAGATAAACGGTAAGAGAATATTACAATCATTACCATTTTTATATGTTTAATAGTATCTTCATCTAATTCATGAATTAACTCTCTTAACATATATAAAACTATACTAAAGGAAATTATAAATATTATCTCTTGAGCAAAAGGAATTTTATTTATACCCATAAAAATTATAAAAACTGCAAATCCTAATCCACCAAAAAATATCTTTTTATTTAAAGGTGAGCTCTCCACATGATTTAGCTTTACAAATGTAATTCCTGTAATAGATAATATTGGTATAAAAAGAGATATTATAAATATGGTTTCATAACTATAAATTCCTGCTAAATATCCACCAAGACCAGAAACCATAAATCCTGCTATTGCCAAAGATAATCTTGCTAGAACCTGAATAGTTGCTAACTCTTTTTTAATCTCATTTGGAGTTTGATTTTTATCAATAACCTCTGTACTCATAGTATCTGCTACAACATCTTGCATGACTATACCAATAGTTGTAATAAGCATAGAAATCATATATATAGTATCTTTATTATAAGATGAGATAAAGGTATAATCCCCTGCTATTGAGATAAGCAAAAGTGTCCCAAGAGTCATTAAAATTGCTCCAATATAGACATATATTCGCCTATTTGAACCAAAAATAGTAACAGAATCTACAAGCTGACCAAATATCATCTTGATACTCCAAGGTATCATTATCCAAAATGATAACTCTATAAGTTCTACTGCAGATAATCCAAGCTTTTCTTTAACAAAAAAGTTATTTGCAATCGTAGTAAATCCCATAATTCCATAAGAGAAATATATCATTAATAGAGGAATATATCTTACTCTTATAGATTTAATAGGCATTAAAAAAGCCTCAATTAAGGATTGTTGAATCGCTTTTATTCTCATACTATATTTATCCTAATTTTACTTTTAAAAGCTCATTTACCTTTTGAGGATTAGCAGAACCTTTTGATGCTTTCATAGTTTGACCTACAAAGAAACCAAATAGTTTATCTTTACCACCTTTATACTGCTCTACTTTATCAGGGTTATTACTCAATATCTCATCAATTATTTTTATAATAGCACCATCATCATTAACTTGTTTTAATCCCATCTTATCAATTAGAGTATCAATATCACTATCTTCATTCATTAATACATCTAAAATATCTTTTGCACCCTTACCGTTAATTTCACCATTATCAATCTTAGATACAAGTTCTCCCAATTTTGAAGCAGATACAGGAGTCGTTTCTATATTTAATTTTACTTTGTTTAATCTTCCTAAAAGCTCTGTATTTAACCAATTCAGACTATTTTTTGCAGATGCACCAGATTTTAACATCTCTTCAAAGTAGTATGCTAACTCTTTTGTAGAACATAATACTAAAGCATCAACTTTTTTAATACCTAGCTCCTCCATATATCTTTTGACTTTTGCATCAGGGAGTTCTGGCATCTTTTTTGCCTCTTCTATCATCTCATTAGTTACAATTAAAGGACGCAAATCAGGGTCTGGAAAATATCTATAATCAGCAGCCTCCTCTTTACCTCTCATAGATTTAGTAATCCCTTTTTCTACACTCCAAAGTCTTGTCTCTTGATATACTTCATCTTCATAAAGACCATCTTCATAAGCTTCAATCTGTCTTTGAACCTCATAATTAATTGCATCAGCTACAAATCTAAATGAGTTGATATTTTTAATCTCTACTCTAGTTCCATACTCTTTTTGTCCCTTTGGACGAATAGATACATTTACATCACATCTAAAACTTCCCTCTTGCATATTTGCATTACTAATATCCAAATATCTTACAGTTGAGTGAAGTTTTTTTAGATATGCTACTGCCTCATCAGCACTTCTCATATCTGGTTCTGAAACTATCTCAAGAAGAGGAGTCCCTGCACGATTTAAATCAACTTTTGAAATATCACCATCATGCATATTTTTTCCTGCATCAGCTTCAAGATGAGCTTGTGTCAATCCAATTCTTTTTGTAGTTCCATCTTTTAAATCTATAAATATTTCACCCTTTTGTACAATAGCCTTATGAAGTTGAGTAATTTGATAAGCAGATGGGCTATCAGGATAGAAGTAGCTTTTTCTATCAAAATTAGAACTATGATTTACTTTTGCATTAATAGCATATCCTAATCTCATAGCCTTAATAGCTGCCTCTTTATTAACCACTGGTAATGCTCCAGGAAGTGCTAGACATGTAGGACAAGTATTAGAGTTTTGATGATGTGCAAAGCTTGTTGGACATGAACAAAATAGTTTAGTTTTTGTATTTAATTGAACATGGACTTCTAATCCAATAACAGTTTCAAACATTTAGGTTACCTTTGTTATAAAATATCTAATGCAATTATACCTTTTAGTATCTTTATTTATGATACTTTTATAAATAGAGTTACTAATTATAACTTTAAGATAATAGTATAATATAAACTTTAATATTCATATCTTCTATTAAAAGAGAAATGGACATTACATTCATGATAAAATCTATAACCTGCACTATATAATCGTTGTGCTTTATTACTTAACCTTAAAAGAACTCTTCTATTAGAACGAATATTATCCCAATTTGATACAGAAGATAAGCTACTCATTGTTACATATTGTACCCATCTACCACCTTGATTAACCCAATAATCAACAGCTGTTACACTTATTTTTGGTCGCCATTGATTTTTAAATTTACAATATATAACACCATAATCTTCTGTAATATAACCTTTAGCCTCATTAGCATATAATGAATTAATAGTAAGATTAATTAAGAGTAATAATAGAACTAACCTTTTCATTTTATCTCCTTATAATATATTTAATTTATACATTATAACATTTTTTTCTAAAATTTTATTTATATTAACTATTAAATATCCAACCAAAAAGCCTTTTAATTATACTCTTTGGTTTCTTCTCTTCTAATATCCTCTTTTTTTGTGGTAAAAAAGATTTCTCTCTATTTAGTAGTGTTTCTAAATAATATTTTGATTTTCTTATTTTTGATGGACGAAAATTACTTAGCATCTAATACCTTTTCTATCTCACTCATAGCTTCACTATTTTTGAGTCTAAATTTAATCTCTATTCTTCTTGATGCTATTTTATCTTCTACTCCATTATTAATTATAGCATCCATATATCCTCTACCACTTGCTACGATTAATGGTTTTAGATTATATTTTTCTACAATATCAAGGCTTAGAATATAATTCATTACTGCTAATGCTCTATCTTGAGAGAGTTTGAGATTATATAAGTACCCTCCATCGCTATCTGTATGCCCCTCTATAATTATCTTATCAAGGTGAGGTTTGATATTTGGGTTCGTTACAAGAGTAGATATATACTCTTTAAAAGAGGCTTTTAGTTGTGATTTGGCATTTGGTTTTAGTTTAGCACTTCCTACGGCAAAAAGGATATTTGATGATAACTTTAATGCACCACTACTATCAATTGATATTTTATCTCCTAATTCTCTTTTGAGTGTTGCAATCACTTTAACTCTAATTCCTGTAAGAGTTTTAATTTTAGCTCTTTGTGATTGAAGTTTCTCTACAATTTGATTATATTTTGTATCTTTTTCGTCTAAAGCATTTAGTAGAGCTAAGAGTTTCTCATCTTTTAGTTTGACACTATTTTTTATAGTTGTTATTTTATTAGATAATACTACTACTTTATCTTTATAATCTTCAATAGTTTTATCTCTATTTATAAGAGTATTATTAATATCATCTACTATATTTTGAATTATTACTATTTTATTATTTAATTTATCTTGTAATGTATTACTTTGAAGTAGCATACGATTGAGCTTTTTAATCTCATCATCTTTGAGAAGTAGAAGTTTTTTATCCTCTTTGATTTTATTATCTCGTTTAATAATCTCTCTATCTTTTGAGCTAATTGTACTATCTTGTTGATTTAAAATACTCTTTTTATAATTTAATTCATCTACTAACTCTTTGAGTTTTACCTCTTTGGTATGCAGTGATTTCTCAACCATCTCTAATTTACTCTCTTTTGCTTTAAGATGTGATTTTAGAATTATAGATTTTGATACAATTGCACCAATAAGTAATATAAATACAAAGAGTAATCCTGCCATTAAATCGGCATAAGATATCCAAAAATTACTATCTTTATTACTCTCTTTTCTAAACATTGTTTAAACTACTCTCATATTTTTGCTTCTTTTCTCTTAGTAGAATAGACTCCTGTATCTCTCTATTTTGCTCACTAATAATAGATGCAAAATCACCTAAACGACTAACTATATCACCTATCTCATTATCTATTTTTACAAATGTCTTATCTACTGAATTATCAAATTTATCAAGAGTTTTAGAGAGTGTTTTTGCTGTTTGAGTAAAATCTTCTATACTATTTTTAATTGTATCTACTGCATCTATACTCTCTTGTGCTTTATCTATTCTATCTAGTGTATCTCGTAAATCTTTTGAAGAGTTATTTAGAGTATAACCTAATTGTGTAAAAGCCTCTGTTGTACTATCCGTAATGAGTTTAAAGTTTTTCATATATTGTTCGTTTAATTCTCTTATAAAATCAAGATTAAATGTCTCTTTAAGAGTTTTAATAATCTCTTGCTCTTTTAGTTCATTTTGTTGATGTTGATGTTTAATTAATTCACTTTTTTTCCAAATATGTTGAGTATATAATTTCTCTAATTCTAATATATATCTATCTACTTTTGATACTCCTCTCTTCTCAAAATATGTCCACCAAATAGATAAAAAGATACCAAATATAGAGGCATAAAATGCAGTTCCTATTCCAGATAATAGAAGAGTTATCTCTCTGTCTAATGAAGAGGCATCTTTGACAGTAAAATCAGGCATAGATATAGCAATAGCGATAAATGTACCTAAAATCCCAAGCATTGGAAATATACTTGTAGCTACTTGTGCAAAATTATCATTTCTAATATCTTTATAATAGTCACTAATATACTCATGAATATTTAGAGTTGATTTACTCTCTCCCATAATATTAAGAGAGTTATCTTTTAGTGCTTCTCTTAGAGAGCTTTCCATATCATTAGAGCTATTTTTCATCTCACAAATTGTATAATTAGCATTATGTTTAATAAAAAATGTAAAAATTATAAATATAGTAGTAATTACAACTACTGTATGTATCTCTATCTTTAATCCTAATACTCCTATATAACTTAATATTATTGAGAATAATATCACTAATGGAATAGATAAAATAGTGATAAAATACTCATAACAACTCTTTTTTTTATACTCTTCTTCAATTAAGTTCATAAATGCTCCTGATAAATATTTTATCTCTTATCATATCATAATAATTATAATAGAAATAAAATCTATATCTAATATAAATTAGAGTAAAATAGTCTCAATTAAAATAAAAAGGTACTTATGTTATTAACTAGAGCTAGTGAATATGCACTTTTATCATTAACTATTATTGGAGAGAGTCCTAAACCGATTGGAGTTCAAGAATTATCTACACAATTATCAATCCCTAAAAGTTTTTTGGCTAAAATTTTACAAAAATTGGCAAAAAATGGACTTTTAGAATCTAAAAAAGGTGTTAATGGTGGTTTTATTTTGAATAAAAAACCTGAAGATATAAGTATGTATAGTATTATATCTATCTCTGAAGGTAAAGCTCCAGCTATATTTGATTGTACTCATTATAGTGATACTTGTCCTAATGGTATTATTGGTGGTTGTGCTATATCTCCTTTTTTAGGTAAATTTCAATTAGAGATAGATACATTTTTACATAAACTTACATTAGGAGATATTCTTAAATGAATCAAATTTTTCACCTTTCACATATTGACCTTGATGGTTATGGTTGTCAATTTTTAACTAAAAAACATTTTGATAATATCACTTGTTATAATGCAAATTATGGACCAGAAGTATCTGCTATGTTAGAAGAGATAATTAGAGATATTTTTACAACTGGTGCTAAAAACCCTATGATATTAATTACAGATTTGAACCTTACTCCCAAAGAGTCAAGATGGATTGAGACTCAAGCTAATAAAGTAGGTGCATCATTACAACTATTAGACCACCATGCTACAGGAGAGAGTTCTGCTAATAAGTATGGTTGGTATTTTTTGGATACCTCTAAGAGTGCTACAAAGATAACTTATAATTGGCTAACTAAAAAATATAATTTTGATAAAGATAGAGAGTTTAGTGAGCTTGTAGAGGTGATTAATGCTATTGATATATGGATAGATGATAGTGAATATTTTGAACTTGGTAAAGTATGTTTAGGAATGATTTCTGGGGCTAGAGAGCTTAATAAAACTATGTTTCCTACAGAAGATAGAGAGTATAAACTATTTTTAATATCCAAAATATTATCTGTAATTAAAGAGGATAATTCAAATATACTTCTTGATGATAAACTACACTCTATTAGAAAAGAGTTTTTTATGCAAGATAAAAATGATACTAAAGATAATTTGGTCGCATCATTTGTAGTAGATTTAGTAAGTGAGCAAAAAGATAGATTTACTATATATTATGAGGGATATAAAGGTGTGCTTCTTTATGGTGTAGGAAATTCATCTATTATAGGTAATAAGTTTCTTATAGATAATAGTGATTATAACTTCTATATGGATATAGCATTTAGAGGTAACTTCTCATTAAGAGGTAATGGTACAATGGATGTATCTAAAATGGCACAAGCTATCGGTAATGGTGGAGGACACCCAAATGCTAGTGGTGGCAAGATAGATAAGTTTAAGAGTTCATTTATATATGAAGATGTTAAGTCATTTGTAGAGGAACATATTAAAGAGTTATAATATGAATAGACCATTTATTTGGGATAGATACTCTGATCAACCATATCCTATTGAAGATAAGAAGTATAAAAAATATATGCGTAAGAAGCATATTTGGGATTTTATACCTCTTATTGCTACTAATATTATTATCTTTCCTCTCTCTATTTTATTAATGAAACTATTTAAAGGTAAGAGTAAGAGTAATAATAATTTTTATGGTATAGGTGTAAATTTAGATAAAGGTAATATTCAACAATCTCTTATAGAGGAGTTAGGAGTAAAATCTCTACTAATTAGAGTGCCATTAAATGATATATATAATATAGATAGATATGTAGAGTTTATCAAGAGTTTTGGAGATGATAAAGAGATTGTTATTAATATTATTCAAGATAGAGAACATATTAAAAAGCATAATCTACTTGCTCAAGATATTACAATAATATTTGATAAATTATCTCCTATTACTAAAGAGTTTCAAATAGCATCTACTATTAATCGTACTAAGTGGGGATTTTTCTCTATCAAAGAGTTTTTAGAATTTTTTAAAGTGGTACAAGATATTAGAGATGATAAATTCAAAGATATAATTTTAATTGCCCCATCTGTAATAGATTTTGAATATCACTATACAATTAGAGCTATGTTTAATCTCTTTGATATAAAATATGATAGAGTATCCTCTCTTTTATATGTAGATAGAAGAGGAAGTCCATATAATACTCAAATGGTTATATTTGATACAAAAAATAAAATAGATATGCTATATTCTATTGTAAGACTCTCTCCAAAAATAAAAAATGATAATATATATATTACAGAAGTAAATTGGCCCATAAAAGATACTGCACCATATGCCCCAACAAGTGAAAAAGAGTGTGTAGATGAAGAGATATATGCTAACTATATGATAGAGTATTTTGATATTGCTAAAAAAAGCCGTAAAATATCAAAAGTTTTTTGGCATCAACTTGTAGCTTCTGGGTATGGATTAGTTGATATCAGAGATAATAGAGTACGAAAAAGAGAAGCATTTTATAAATTTAAAGAGATGATAAGAGATGAAAATAAAAATAGAAGATAGAGAGATTGAACTTAATAATATAAAACAGTTATATCCCGCTGGTATTGTAAAGACAGGATATGAAGATGAGACTACACAAGTGAGTCTTGAGTGGTTAGAGGTGGAGGCTAAAGGTAAAGTGGAGATTGTAGGTTATAAAATCTTTGTAGAACTTAAAAATGGTGATAAATTTGAGTTTAAATACCCTACAAAAGAGTTATTATTAGAATCAATTGATAAAATAGCTAAAGATATAAATAGATGAAACCAATATTTATAACAGCAACAAATACAAATGTTGGAAAAACTTATACCTCTATTAAATTAATTGAAGAACTTTCAAATATGGGATTTAAGGTTGGTGTATTTAAACCAATTGAGACTGGTGTAGATAATATACCTCAAGATGCCTCTCTACTTTTAGATAAAGTTAAGTTATATAATAATAATTTTAAAAATTTAACTCCTTTTGATATTACAGCTTATACATTTAAAATACCATCTGCTCCATTTTGTGCAAATAGAGATATTAATATTTCTAAAATTATAGATAAATATAAAGAGTTAGATAAGCTTTGTGATATTTTAATAGTAGAGGGTGCAGGTGGATTACTTGTTCCTATTAAAGAGAATTACTTTATGATAGATTTAGCAAAAGAGTTAAATTCAAACATCTTATTAGTTACAAGTAGTAAATTAGGGACTATTAATGATACTCTTCTTAGTATGGAGGCATTAAATAGTAGAAAGATGAAATTTATATGGGGAATTAACCTTTATCAAGATTTAAATAGTTTTGATTTGGTCTCTAAACCTTTTTTTAAAAGTAACTTTAATAATTATTTAACTATTCAAGATGATATTGATAAGATTATTAAAGTATTTATTAAATAAAAAGTAGTATAATAATAATATGAACTCTTTTTAAGAGAGAGTTATTTAAATGTTAAGTTGTGATTATTTAAGGGAGTTGTTTATAAAACAATTAATGTAAATGTATAAAAAATATTTTAAAGGATATTAAATGCCAAACATTCAAAATGGAAACTTATTAGTTTCTCAAGATTTAAAAAATAGTACTAGTAATTCATATTACTTTGGAACTCAACATGCTGGAGAAGTTGTTGAAGTAAATTTAAATTTTACTTCTAACACAGATAGTACAGAAACTCAAAATGTAAATACAACTAATAGTATTAAAATTAATGCAACTGTTGATGACGATGGTTTTGTAACTTTAGATAGAGACTCAATTGAAGAGTATGTTACTGTTTTAAATGGTGGTTCTAATAATGGTTCTACCTTAGAGAGTTTTCAAATTTACAGTGGAAATAGTAGTGTAGAGTCTCTTCTTACTGTTCCTGAAGTTCTTTTAGAAGAGTCATTTGAGAGTATGAGAAGCAGAAGAGGTAGAGTTGTATTAGATGGTGAAGTAGAGGGTGATAATGGTACTATCTGGAATAGTGACCATGGAATAGAGGTACAAAGTGGAATTTTAGCAAAATCTACTGATGGTAAAAATCATATTGAACTTGATGCTACAGAGAATACAACTATGACAACTACTGTGGAACTTACAGATAGCGATACTTATGTTGTAACTTTTGATGTAAATCCTAGAAGTGGTGGAAGTAGTAGAGATTTTAAAGAGTCTTCTGATATGGAAATCTCATTTGGTAATTCTGTTGTAGCAATTGATTCTGATAGAGATGGAAATTTAACTTTTGATGGTGAGAATGAAAATGTAACTATTGCATCAGAACCATTAGATAATGGTTGGACACAAATTAGTATAACTTATAATAATGTAGATGCTGATAGTGTAGAGTTATCTTTAGCTGGAACAGGTGAGAGTAATAATATAGGTATGTTTGTAGATAATATTAAAGTAGTTACTCCTGCTCAAGATGATACTCCTGCTGATGAGACACCTACTCAAGAAGATGCTCCTGCTGATGAGACACCTACTCAAGATGATGCTCCTGCTGATGAGACACCTGCTCAAGATGATGCTCCTGCTGATGAGACACCTGCTCAAGATGATGCTCCTCAAAATAGTGATATGGAACAGGGTAGAGATAGTGATAATTTTGTAGAGACTGTTACTTATGATAATGATGAAAATTGTGAAATTGATAATGGTCGTGAAGTAGATGTTTATTTAGCTACTAATGAAGCTGATAGAATTGATGCTGATGCTGATTTAGATGGTAGTGATAATGATAAAATACTATTTAGAGATTCTGATGAGGGTGTTACTGTAAATCTTGAAACTAATGAAAATCATAATGGTGATGCAGAGGGTGATGAATATGTAAACTTTGAAGGTGTTACAGGTTCGCTTCATGATGATGATATTACAGGTGATAGTGGTGCAAATACTCTTCAAGGTGGAGAGGGTGATGATGTTGTAGATGGTGGAGCTGGTAGTGACTGGATTGTAGAAACAACTGATAATGGTAGCGATACTATTGATGGTGGAGCTGGTGAGCATGATACAGTAGCTTATTATGTTAATGGTGATGTTGTTGCAAACTTAGAGACTGGCGAGAATAATCAAGGTGATACACTTACAAATGTAGAGAATTTAAGTTCTCATATTGGTAATGATACTTTAACTGGTGATGCAAAAGATAATGTATTAAAAGGTAATGGTGGAGAGGATACTCTATCTGGTGGAGCTGGTGATGATATAATTGCTGGTGGAGCTGATAATGATACTATTGATGGTGGAGAGGGTGAGGATAAAATTATTCTTAATGGATACCCTCATGATTATGAATTTACTCAAAATGATGATGGAAGTGTAACTGTAACAGACCTTAGAGTTGGTGATGCTAATTTAGATGGTACTGATACAGTTACAAATGTAGAGAATGTAGAGTTCCAATATAAAGATGATAGTTGTGTAAATCATTTTGATATTGTTACAATGGAAGATGCTATTAATGGTAATATAGATAGTAATTTAGGTGAGATTACTTACTCTACTGATGGTTTTGCTGAATATGCTAATGCAGTAGGATTTTATAAACCAAATGAAGATGGTACACCAGAACTTGGAAAACTTTTAGTTGATGACCAACATACATTAGAAGATGGGGATCATTTAGCTTTTGTTACACCAAATGATTATAGTTTCTTTATTATTGCAAATGGTGCAGATGAAATTTCAAAAGATAGTAAAATTACATTTGATAATAGTGGTGATACACCTATATTACTTGTAGATGGTGTAGCTATTGATTCTCCTATATATTTCTCTAACCCAGATTTAAACCCAGGAGGAAGAGACCATTTCAAATTAGAGTTAGATGGTAATGGTGGAACAACTATTAAAATTGAAGATCTTGATCTTGGTGATGCTGACTTTGATGATGTTGTAATGCATACAGATTTTGAGATGACTGACTTTGGTTATGACCCAATTAATACTATTGGTGGAACTGATAATAATGATTGGATAAACTCTACTATTGGAAATGATGAGATTGATGGTGGTGATGGTGAAGATACAGTAGCTTATGCAAGAGGTAATGATATTAATGCTAATCTTGAAACTGGTGTAGTATTAGGAGATGGTAATGATACTCTAAGTAATATTGAAAATATTGCTACTGCTAATGGTAATGATACCGTAGTAGGTAGTAGTGAAGCTAATAGAATTACTACAAATGGTGGAGACGACACTATTAGTGCTGGTGATGGTAATGATATTATTAATGCAGGAAAAGGTAATGATACGATTGATGGTGGAGCTGATATAGATAAAGTTATATTACAAGGTGAACCAACTGATTATGAGTTTGTATTAAATGATAATGGCAGTGTTACTGTAACAGACCTTAGAGGTGATAGTGTTGATACTCTAACAAGTATAGAGAATGTTGAATTTAGATATACAGATGTAGATGGTGTAAATCACTTTGATGTAGAGAGTATGGCAAGTGCGTTAATTAATCATGCACCAGAGGGTGAATCTTATGAGTATATTAATGATGGTATTGTCGGTGCTACTCCAGAAAATAATAGTAATAATAGTGAGCCACAAGATAATACTACTGATGACTCTTATATAGATGATAGTTATGGTGATGATAGTTATGGTGCTGATGACTTCTATAATGATGACTCTTATGGAGATGATTCATATGGAGATGATAGTTATGGAGATGATAGTTATGGAGATGATTTTGTACCACAAGTACTTTTAGAAGAGTCATTTGAAAATCTTCAATCATCAAGAGGTTGGCATGTAGAACATGGTGAAGATGGTATAGTTGTTGGAGATCATGGTGTGGTATGGGATACTCATCAAAATGGTATAGAAGTTCAACAAGGAATTATATCTAAATCATCTGATGGTAATACTCATGCAGAACTTGATGCTCATGGAAGTAACTCTAATGTTCATATGACAACAGATGTAGCTCTTACAGACTCTTTAAATTATACTATGAGTTTTGATATTAAACCTAGACCAGGTAGAAATGATACATCTGATATGGATATATCATTAGATGGTAGAGTTATTACAATAGATACTGATAAAGATGGAAATTTAACAATAGATACTGATGCTCCAAATACTGATATTACAACAGAAGTATTAGAGAATGGTTGGACAAAAGTAACTGTTGAATATACAGCTTTAGATAGTGATAATGCAGAGCTTGTAATTAATGGAACAGGTGCAGAGGATACATTAGGTATGCTTTTAGATAATATTAGATTAGTTGAATCTAATAATCAAGATTTTGTTGAGCCTGAAGTAGTTGAACCTGAAGTTATTGATGGTAATGTAATTACTTCTGAAGATACAACATATACATTTACTTTAGACAACTTTAATAGTGATGCTAATGAGGTAACAATCGAATCTTTACCAAGTAATGGAAAAATATATTTAGGTGATGAAGAGATTACTTCTAATACTACTGTGAGTGCTAATGATATTAATGCAGGAAAACTTACATTTATAGCTAATGAAAATGAATCTGGTAGAGATGAGTATAATTCTAATAGTGTTGGTGACCAACAAAATGATTATGCAAAGTTTACATTTAGTATTAATGGTTCTACTACAACAGCAACAATGAATATTGATGTAACTCCTATTGCAGATAGTGCAAACCTTAGTGTTGAGGGTACAACAATAGTAGGTGATGTAGTAACTTCAATAGATACTTCCAATGTAACAGATACATCAAATGGTTATCGTGTAACTGCATTTGATACAGATGGTAATCAGACTGATATTTCTACAATTATTGGAACTAATCATGATGGGTTTGGTGTACAATCATTAAGCAGACCAGATGGAGCAAACCCAGGTGCTATTACAGAGATTAATTATTATGAGGGTGTTGGTTCAGAGTATGTAAAAGTTGAATTTGATCATGATGTATCAACAACAAATGTATCATTTGCTTGGAAACATAGCTCGGGTAATGTTGGAGGACATCAAGGAGAGACTGCTGTAGTTGAGTTCTATAAAGATGGACAATTACTTGATACTATGACACATAATGGTGGTAGTGATAAAGTAGATGGACCATTTACATTCCAAACATCTACAGGTGAAGTATTTGATGAGATGAGATTCTCTTCATTATCATTGGGTGATGATTATATAATTCATGATATAAGTTACGAATCTGCTACAACAACAAGTAGTGAAGAGCTTTTAATAGATGCTGGAAATAGTATAAGTTTAGATATATCTTCATCTTTAATTGATACTGATGGTTCAGAGAGTATTGTTAATTTATCGGTTAATAATTTAGTAGATGGTATGACTCTTACTGATGGTACAAATACATTTACTGCAACTGCTGATGATAACTCAGTAGATGTATTATCATGGAATTTAGATTCTCTTGAATTAAAGACAAGTGATAGTATAGCTAGTGGTGATTATGATTTAAGTATTGTAGCTACTACACAAGAGAGTTTAGAAGGTAGTATTGATAATAATAATGAGCTTACTAAAGATACAGAAGTGGCATTTAAAGTTATTGTAGATAAAGCAATTGTTGATAACACTCCAACAGGTGAAGATGAAGTTGTAAACTTGACATTTGCACCAGATGAAATAGATACAAATGTAACATTTGTGGTAGATGTATCAAGTAGTATGAGTGATAATGATTTGAGTTTAACAGAAGATGCAATTAAATCATTAATTTCTCAATATGATAATCAAGGTAATGTAAATGTAAATATTATCCAAACATGGGGTAGTGCAAATCATGGTGCAGAGCTTAATAATGGATTAGATGTTTCAGGTTGGGGTGATGAGAATATAAGTGTAAATCTTATTACAGATGCTTCTGGAACTGATTTTGACCAAGGATTAAAAGCTACTATGGCTAATTATCAAAGTAGTGATGCTAATGATGTAGTATATTTCTTTGCAGATGGTAATACTTATAATGATGGTGCAAAAACATTTGAGAGTGATTTTGATGCAACTCTACCAGTTTGGAAAGATTTTGTAGAGACAAATAATATAGAAGTACATACAATAGGTGTAAATACATCAGGTGGGCTTAGTGATTTAGAGGCTATTGGGAATGTAGCTACTAATTCAATAGATACAATTTATGTAGATGATATTAGTGATTTATCTGATGTTGTATCTAATATTTCAACTATTCCAACTACTATGTCTGTAAGTGGAACTGTATCTGATAATATAAGTGGTGGAGATGGTGAAATTTCATTTGATACTATTACAATAGATGATGTAACTTATGATAGTACTAATTTCCCTGCTGATGGTGTAGAGACCTCTAAAGGTGCATTATTAAAATTTGATTTTGAAACAGGAGATTATACATACACTGCTTCAAGTTCAGTAGTTACAGAAGATATTACAGAGACATTTAGTGTAACTGCATCTGATGAAGATGGTGATAGTGTAAGCATGAATGTAAATGTAAATGTTGAAGCACCTCAAGTAGTAGTAGAACCTCAAACTCCAGAAGTTGATGAAGTACCTTCAGTAATTCTTACTGATTTAGGTGGAGCTCAAGATGGGCAAGAGGTAACCTTTAAGATTACAGGTGACCATTATGACCCTAATAATGTACAAGATGTAGGTGCAGGAAGTCCTGAATATCAAATATTTGTAAATGATGTGCTATTTACAGATGCTAATGGAAATAGTCAATTTACTGTAAATGCTAATAGAAATAATTTAGATACAGATAGTGATGCTCAACATGAAATGGTTACTCTAAAAGTAGATGGTAATATAGATACAGTAGCTATAAAGTTTGTTAATGATGCTTGGGACGGTGGTTCTGATGATAATGATGGTGATGGAGTAGTAGGAGAAGATAGAAACTTAGTAGTAGATGAAGTTACTATTGGTGGAACTATAAATGAAGATGGAACTATTGATGGTGGAGTAACATTACAAGCAGAAGATACTGCTACTACTGAATATATTGCAAGTAGTGGTAATGATGTAAGTGGTGTAGAAGTTATGTCTTGGAATGGTACTATGAAGTTTAATGTTCCAACTCTTGAAGTGGAAAATAATACTCCAGATGTTATAGAAGATGAAAGAGTAGAGCCTCAAACTTCTCCAGAAAATGGTGGAGAGACTGCAGTAGTTTCTACTAATGAAGATGGAAATGTAGAGGATACTAATTCAAATAATGAAGGATTTAATTTTGATAATGTAGGTGATACTCCTACTAATCTAGATAATCCATCTGATAGTGAAGCTGAAAGTAGTGAGAGTTATGATGATTTATTAAATCATGAACAGCCACTATTTGAAGGTACAGAGGTACATGATGCTAGTGTAGATGTTACTTCTCCTGATACTGCTGGAGCTATTATAGTTGTTGATAATCCTGTATGTGGAGTTGATTTACCAGATGTAATTGATCACGATATACCAGTTGTAGATACAATTTAGATTATTTTAGAGTACAAGATTTTTGTACTCTATTTTGGTGGGTTTTTACCCACCTTATAAGATATATATATGAATAATCATTTAAAAATTTCAATTGTAATTCCTTTTTATAATCCACCACCAAAATTTTTTATAGATGCTATCAAATCAGTCAAAAAACTTAATCCTTATGAGATAATTTTAGTTGATGATTGTTCTAGTGATAAATTTGTGGTACAATTAGCTAAAGCTTCAGGTTGTAAATATATTAAAACTCCATATCAATCAGGAACTGATGCTTTACCTTTTAATATGGGTGTTATAGAGGCTAAAGGAGATTATATATGTAGAGTAGATGCAGATGATATTCTCTTATCTCTTCCAGAATCTATACCTTATGATATTCATTTTGGTAATATTGATAGAGTACGAAATCCAAGGGGTGTGAGTGTTGAGAATTTAATATTATTACCACGAGCAATTATAAGTTCTAGTACTATTAAAAGAGAGTTATTGTTAAAATATCCATATTTTGAGGGCATTGGATTATATACAGATGTATTATGTGCCTTGAGAATTTTATATAATAATCATAAATTTAGCATAAATAGAGATATAAATTATATATATCGTAAAAGAGCTAACTCTATTCAATCATCAAAATCAAATTTTCAACATAGATTAACACATATCCAAACCATCTCTCAATTTTGTATAGATGAGAATATCTCACCAAAAGAGTCAATTAGATATTTAAATCTTGCTATGATGAATTTAAAATATGGAAGTAAAGCTATTAAGATGATATAATATAAATAAATGAAAAATTAAGGTTGATATATTGATAATAAGAAAATTATTTAAATTTGAAAATGCTCATATTGTGAGAGGTTGTACAACTCAAAGATGTAGTACTAATATTCATGGACACTCATATCAAGTAGAGGTATTATTAGAGTCAAAATATCTTGATAATGGTGATATGGTATATGATTTTGGATTGATAAAATTTAGAATAAAAGAGTTTATTGACTCTTTTGACCACTCTATTACACTATATAATAGAGATAATATTGAGTATATTAATGATATGAAAAAGCATAGTAAGAGATGGATTGAGTTACCTGTAAGTCCATCTGCTGAACAATTTTCAAGAGTAATATTTATAGTAGTTGATAAAATTTTAGAGAGTACTATAATGGTAAATGGAGAAAAGGGTGTAAAGCTTAATAGTATTATTGTACATGAAACTAAAAGTGGATATGCTCAATGTTTTAGAGATGATGCTTATAGTATGCTTATGGGAGAGATAGATATAAATGAGATTAAATTTTCAGAACAGACAAAATTAGAGTGGAGCGATATTAATCTTTGGGATAGAATAAAAAATAGAGAATTAATAGAAAATCCAAATAAAATCTAGTATAATTTTATAATTAATCAATTTAAGGATATATATGAAAAAAATATTAGTAACATCTTTGATAGTAATCTCAATATTATCTGCAGAAAATAATATAACTATAATAAAACAAGCTACTAAAATTGTAGATGATATTGGTGATAAGACAAAGGCTATGGCTATAAAAGTAAAAGATAAAAGCAGTGGTATTATTGAGAGTATAAAAGATACAACTAAAAATTTTTTAGATAGTAATAGTTCTCTTCAAGAGATAGATGGTGCTACTTTATACTCAAAATGTAAAGGTTGTCATGGTAGTGATGGTAAGATTAAAGCACTTAATAAGAGTCCAATTATAGCCTCTCAAAATATAGATAAATTGATTGTAAAATTAAAAGCTTATAAGAATGGAGAGCGTAATAAATATGGAATGGGTAGATTGATGACTACCCAAACAGAATCTTTAAGTATCTCAGAGATAAAAGCATTATCAGAGTATATATCAAAGTTATAAAATTATAATAATAAGGATAAATAGATGGGATTAAAGGCAGATAGTTGGATAAGAGAGAAATCGCAAAAAGAGGGTATGATTACCCCATTTTGTGAGGGGTTAGTTGGTGAGGGAGTTGTAAGTTATGGACTTAGTAGTTATGGATATGATATTCGTGTAAGTGATGAGTTTAAAATTTTTACTAATATTAATGCCGAAGTAGTTGATCCAAAAGAGTTTAATGAAAATAATGTAGTAGATTTTAAAGGTGATATATGTATTGTCCCACCAAACTCATTTGCATTAGCAAGAACTATTGAATACTTTAAAATGCCTAGTGATGTATTAGCTATTTGCCTTGGAAAATCAACCTATGCAAGATGTGGTATTATAGTAAATGTTACACCATTTGAACCAAGTTTTGAAGGGCATATTACAATAGAAATATCTAATACTACTCCTCTTCCTGCAAAAATTTATGCTAATGAGGGTATTGCACAAGTTCTCTTTCTTGAGGGAGATGAAGCTTGTGAAGTAACTTATAGTGATAGAAAAGGTAAATATCATAAACAAGAGGGAATTACACTTCCTAAAATATTATCAAATAGAGTCTAAAAGGTAATTTAATATGGCACAAAAAGGACCTCCATATCCAGAACCAACAACGCCACCACCAGCAGGATATGAATATAAGAAATTAGTATTTCCTGAGGGTTATAAGATTAAAGCACCCAAAATTAAGAAAAAAAAGCGTCTGCCAATTTTAGAAATTGTAGCTGGAGTAGGACTTTTTATCTTTATTGTAATGAGTACAAAAGCAAAAATAGCAAAAGAGAAACGAGAAAATTCTCAAACTCAATATATTGGTATTGATAGTTCATTACCACCTAAAAGAGTTATAAAAGAGAAAAAAGAGAGTAATAGAGTTATTGAAATATCAAATTTCTCACAACCAGAACAAGAGTATATTAACCGTAGATGTAAAAATAAAAATGATATATTATCTAAAAATAAATGTATTAGAAAAAGTATTAATGAGTTATTAGATTTATATTAATATTTTGGTGGGTTTTACCCACCATATAGTATAAAATTATTGATACTACTTTAATGCTTCTCTTAAATCCTCTATTAAATCATCACTATCTTCAAGTCCAATACTAAGTCTAATTAATCCACCAGTAATTCCAGACTCTTGTAACTCTTGTTCTGAAAGTTGTTGATGAGTGGTACTTGCAGGGTGTGTAATAATTGATTTGCTATCTCCAATATTTACTACAAGTGAGAATATTTTAGTTTTGTTTGCCATTCGTGTAGCCTCTTCTTTGTTTTCAAGTTCAAAAGATAATAATCCACTATGCCCACCTTTGAAATATTTTTGCCCTAAATCATAAAATCTATCACTCTTAAGCGATGGGTAATTTACCTTTTTAACTTTTGGGTGATTTTCTAAAAATTGGGCTACTTTTAGGGCATTTGATGAGTGTTCTCTCATTCTAATAGCTAATGTCTCTAATCCTTGAATATGAAGCCACGAGTTAAATGGAGCAGGTGCAGAACCTAAATCTCTTAGAAGTGCTAATCTTACTCTTAATACAAATGGAGGCAGAGGTAAATTGGTATATATAAGTCCGTGATAACTCAAATCTGGTTCATTAAAATGATAATATCTAGGATTATCTTTTAATTTATCTACTAAGTTTTCTCTCTCCACTATAATTCCACCTAATGCACTACCTTGTCCTATTGTATATTTACTTGTACTATGGACTATAATATCACAACCTAACTCTAATGGCTTACAGTGAATTGGAGTAGCTACTGTATTATCTACACAAGTTAAAATATTATATCTATTTGCTATCTCTGTAATTACATCAAAATCTGCAATTGTTACATTTGGATTTGTGATACTCTCAAATATAATAATTTTTGTCTTATCATCAATTAATCTCTCTAACTCTTTTGGATTTTCAATATCAAAATATCTACTCTCTATTCCAAATCGTTTAATTGTATGCCCCGTTAGAGTAGTCGTCCCTCCATATACTTGCTTTGCTACGATTATATTATCACCTGCTTCTGCTACATTTGCAATAGCATAAAATATAGCTGACATTCCAGATGCAGTGGCTACACTTGCTACTCCCCCCTCCATTGATGCAAATCTTTTTTCAAATATATCTGTTGTTGGGTTCATAAGTCTTGTATATATATTTCCAAGCTCTTTTAGTTCAAATAGATTTGATGCATGAGTAGTATCTCTAAACTCATAAGCTGTTGTTTGATAAATTGGTACAGACATAGTCCCTTGAGACTCTTTATTATACCCATTATGTAGTGCTAAAGTTTGTTGTTTCATTTTATTCTCCTTTTTTATCTTATTATATACAATTTTACTTTATTTTGATATAATATATTTAAATATTATAAAAAATGGAGTTATATATGAAAAAAGTATTATATATACTAATAGTAGCAGTTGGTTTAAATGCAGGAGATATGGCACGAGATGATTTTACAGGTTTAACTTGGCAAGATAATAAGGATATAATTAATAATATGGGACCATATAAAAAGATGGCTAAATATTGTCAAGATTTAAAACTTGGTGGATTTGATGATTGGAGAGTTCCAACAGTTAGAGAACTTTTGACTATTGTGAGTTATTACAGATATAAACCAGCAATTATTGGTGGATTTAATTTTGTAGAAGATAGATTTTATTGGTCATCTACAAGATATAAAAATAATAGTAGTAAAAATTGGGGTGTTGATTTTAGAGATGGTTCATCAGAAGCAAATGGTATTGATTATGATAGAAGTGTGAGATGTGTAAGAACTACAAACCCTACGAAAAAATAATAGAATAGAACCCACCATTTAATTGGTGGGTTTAGTTAATTCTATTTAGATAAAAGCTCTTTTACTGCTTTACCAATTTCAGCTGGACTTACTACTACTTTTACACCAGCAGCTTCTAATGCGTCCATTTTCTCTTTTGCTGTTCCAGCACTTCCACTTACAATAGCTCCTGCATGTCCCATAGTTTTACCTTTAGGTGCAGTTTGACCAGCGATAAATGCAACTACTGGTTTTGTGATTTGCTCTTTGATAAGTTTAGCAGCTTGTATCTCTAAATCTCCACCAATCTCTCCAATCATTACAATTGCTTCAGTCTCTGGGTCTGCTTCAAACATTGGTAAAATTTGTTTATAAGATAATCCAATAATTGGATCTCCACCAATACCAACAGCAGTCGTAATTCCATATCCCTCATTACATACTTGGTTAGCACCCTCATAAGTTAGAGTACCAGATTTAGATATAAGCCCTACATTTCCTTTTTTGAAAATAGAACCAGGCATAATACCAATTTTACACTCTTCTGCAGTAATAATACCTGGACAGTTTGGTCCAATTGTCATCATTCCATGTTTAGTTGCATAAGCTTTTGCCATTTGCATATCTTTTACAGGAGCTCCCTCTGTAATAATAACAGCAAGTTCAATTCCAGCTTCAGCAGCTTCCATTACAGCATCACCAACAAATGCAGGTGGTACGAAAATCATAGATACAGTAGCATCTGTATTTTTAACAGCTTCTGAAACTGTATTAAATACTGGTTTGCCTAAATGTGTTTGCCCACCTTTGTTTGGTGTAACACCACCAACAATGTTAGTTCCATAAGCGATACACTGTTCTGCGTGAAATGTACCCTCTTTACCTGTAAAACCTTGTACAATTACTTTACTATCTTTGTTTACTAAAATTGACATATTATAATTCTCCTTTTGCAGCAGCAACTGCTTTTGCAGCACCATCACCTAAATCATTTCCAACAATTAAATTTGCAATATTTGCATTCTTTAAAATTTCAGCAGCCTCTGGAGCATTTGTCCCATCAAGTCTTACAACTACTGGTACATTTACATCAGTTATTTTTGTAGCTTCAATAATACCATTTGCAATTCTATCACATCTTACAATTCCACCAAAGATATTTACAAAAATAGCTTTAACATTTGGATTTTTAAGAATGATTTCAAAACCTTTTGCAACTGTTTCAGCATTAGCCGAACCACCAACATCAAGGAAGTTTGCAGGAGTTCCACCCATATGGTTAATTGTATCCATAGTACCCATCGCAAGACCAGCACCATTTACCATACAACCAATTTCACCATCAAGTGCTACATATGAAAGTCCATATTTTGAAGCCTCTATCTCATCAGGATCCTCTTCAGTTAAATCTCTCATTGCTGCAATTTCTGGTTGTCGTCCTAGTGCCGAGTTATCAAATCCCATTTTTCCATCAAGTGCTAAAAACTCTCCAGCTCCTGTTCTTACTAATGGATTAATCTCTATCATTTCAGCATCATTATCCATATAAACTTTGAATAACTTTTGTGCAAATTGGATAATATTTTTCTGTTCAATTTTATCTGTAATACCTAAACCAAATGCTAACTCTCTACCATGAAAACCTTGGAAACCAATAGAAGGATCAACTGGAACTGTTACAATTTTTTCTGGAGTATTCTCTGCAACATCTTCAATATTCATACCACCTTCTGTTGAAGCCATAATTAGAGGCATCTCTAATTTTCTATCAAGAACTACTGAAAGATATAACTCATCTTGAATATCAGCACCATCTTCAATATAAAGTTTTTGAACTAATTTACCCTCTGGACCTGTTTGATGAGTAACTAAAGTCATTCCTAAAATTTCATTAGCTAATGTTTCAACTTCTTCTAAAGATTTAGCAAGTTTAACACCACCACCTAATCCTCTTCCTCCAGCGTGAATTTGTGCTTTTACAACCCAAATAGGTCCACCTAAAGTTTGTGCTGCAATAACTGCATCTTTAACGCTCTCTACCATAATTCCTTTTGGAGTTGGTACACCATATTTTGCAAAAATCTGTTTTGCTTGATATTCATGAATATTCACTATGTATCCCTTATGTCAATTTGTTATTATTATAATCTAATAATGTTAAAAGTTTTAGTTAATAAGAAGTAATTAAAAATATAATTATAAATATGTAGTTTTTTTACACATATTTTGAAGAGAATAGAAGAAATAGAGAGTGGATTTAGAGTACTAAACCACTCTCTATTGTTTTATTTACACTTGAATTTGAGAAACTAATTGCTTGAAATATTGCATTTTTGATAGCTTTTGCATTAGAACTACCATGACTTACAATCGCACAACCATCTACTCCTAGAAGAGGAGCACCACCATACTCTGCATAATCAACCTGCTTTTTAAGGTTTGCAAATACTCTTTTTTTCATAAGTAATGCACCAAATTTTGCTGGTATTGATTTTTTAATATTTTTTTTCATCATATCAAAGATAGTAGATACTACACCTTCACTAGCTTTTAAGACTATATTACCAGTAAATCCATCACAAACAACTACATCTACATTACCATTAAATATATCTCTTCCCTCAATATTTCCTACGAATCCATCTAATTTTTGAAGTAGTTTAAAAGATGCTTTTGTAAGTTCATTACCTTTGCTATCCTCTTCTCCATTAGCTAATAATCCAACTCTTGGAGAATTAATATTTAAAATTTGTTGTGCATAAGTTTTACCCATTACACCAAATTCATATAGGTTTTGAGGTTTGCATTCAACAACTGCACCAACATCTAAGATAAGAGTTTTACCCTCATTTACATTTGGCATTAAAGTTGCAAGAGCTGGTTTGGATACATTCTGAAGTCGTCCCATTCTAAGTGTTGCGACAGTCATTGTTGCACCACTATGTCCTGCTGAAACAATAGCATCTGCCTCTTTATCTCTCACAAGTTCAACTGCTTTATATATAGATGACTCTTTTCTTTTTAGTGCATTTGTAGCATTATCACTCATAGAAATTACATCAGTTGATGATACAAATTTTACTTTATTAATATAAAATTCTGGAATATGTAGTAATAACTCTTCTTTATCTCCTACTAAAATAGGAGTAAAAATATCTGGTTTTTCATCTAGTGCTTGGATTACACCCTCTATGATAGGTTCGGGACCAAAGTCCCCACCCATAGCATCTATTGCTATTTTAATCATAGTTACTATTTAATCTTTTTTATCATCGTGGTTATGATTAACATACTCACCTGTTGTCATATTCATATGATGTGGCATTCTCCATGTCCCATCTTCATCTTTTACTGGTCTAGGAAGAGTTAATTTATAATGTGTTCTTCTTTTTGCTGCTCTAGTCTTACTATGTCTTCTCTTTGGTACTGCCATTTTATATCCTTTATTTTAAAATTCCATCTCAAAATCATCATCTAAGTCTTCACACTTAGGACAATAATTATATGAGGATTTAAGTGAATTAATTTCACTATTGACTATATATTCAATATCTATAATGCCATCTATAAACTCAATGATATCTAAATCATCTGTTGTTTCTATAAATTGGTCACTAATCGTGAATTTTAGATTTTCATCTATATCACGATTAATTTCTACTCCACATCTTGCACAATCAACCTCTAATGAGCCTTTTAAGTTACCCTCAATAGATACTCTATGATATCCAATCTTTGTAACTTTTCCATTCAATGATATTGGCATTAAATCTGATTTATACTCAAACTCTTTACCAAAATTATTGATTTTATCAAAAGGCATTTTCATAATAGATTAAACTAACTCTCTTTGTGCAAAAAAGAAATTTATTTCATTAATAGCATTTTCAATACTATCACTACCATGAACTGCATTAGCATCAATAGATTCAGCAAAATCAGCTCTAATTGTTCCAGCTTCTGCCTCTTTTGGGTTAGTAGCACCCATTAAATCTCTATTTTTAGCCATTGCATTTTCACCCTCTAATACTGTTACAACAACAGGACCAGAAATCATAAATTCTACTAATTCACCAAAAAAAGGTCTTTCAGAGTGAACAGCATAAAATGCTTCTGCATCACTTTTACTTAATTGAATTTTTTTAGTAGCTACAATTCTTAATCCGTTACTCTCAAATCTATCTAAGATTTTTCCTATTACACCTTTAGCTACTGCATCTGGTTTAATAATTGATAATGTTTGTTCCATATTAATTTACCCTAATATCATAAAATTTTTGAAATCATAACATATTAATTATTAATAGCAAATTAGTAACTGATAATATTTAAATTCATTAAATTTTAACTACTTTTTAATAGAGTATTTATATATAAAAACTTTAAAATATATAAAATTTGTTATAATCTCATAATTGATTAGTAGGATAGGATAAATAATGGATATAGATGTATTAGTAATTGGTGGTGGACATGCAGGAATAGAGGCATCTCTATCATCAGCTAGAATGGGTGCAAAAACACTTCTTATTACAATATTAGCAGAGCAAATTGGAGCATCTAGTTGTAATCCTGCTATTGGAGGACTTGCTAAAGGACATTTGGTAAAAGAGCTTGATGCTATTGGTGGAGAGATGGGGCTTTGTACCGATGCTACGGGGCTTCAGTATCGTATATTAAATGGTTCAAAAGGACCTGCTGTACGAGGTAGTAGAGCTCAAATTGATATGGACAGATATAGAATTTATATGAGAGATACTATATTAAATACTCCTAATCTTGATGTTAAGCAAGAGATGGTTACAAGCCTTATTATAGAAGATAATGTAGTAAGAGGTGTAGTTACAGAACTTGGAAATGAGTATTTAGCTAAAAGAGTAATTATAACTGCTGGGACATTTTTAAATGGAGTTATGCATATTGGTAAGAAGCAACTTAGTGGAGGAAGAGCAGGGGAGTTTGCATCTGTGGAGCTTTCTCATTATTTAAGGGATTTGGGACTTGAGATTGGACGACTAAAGACAGGAACTTGTGCTAGAATTGATACTAAGAGTATAGATTTTACTGTAATGGAGGTACAAGGAGGAGATGAAAATCCTACTCCTTTTAGCTTTAGAACTAATAAAAAAGAGTTTAATCCAACTCAACTACCCTGTTTTGTTACCTATACTAATGAGACAACACACACTATTATAGAGGATAATTTTGCTAATGCACCTCTATTTAGTGGGCAAATTGATGGAGTAGGACCACGATATTGTCCATCTATTGAAGATAAAATATATAGATTTAGAGATAGACCACGACATCAAATATTTGTAGAACCACAAACTCTAGGGAATGTAGAGTGCTATATTAATGGTATGAGTACATCATTACCAACAGATGTACAAAGAGATATGATACACTCTGTAAAGGGAATGGAGAATGCAAAAATAGTAAGATATGGATATGCTATTGAGTATGATTATATCCAACCAACAGAACTCTATCATACATTAGAGTGTAAAAAAATTAAAAACCTATACTTTGCAGGACAGATTAATGGAACAACAGGATATGAGGAGGCAGGAGTTCAAGGATTAATGGCAGGGATAAATGCTACTCTATCTATTAGAGGAGAAGAGCCATTTATTTTAGGTAGAGAAGAGGCATATATTGGAGTATTGATTGATGATTTGGTAACAAAAGGGACAAAAGAGCCATATAGAATGTTTACAAGTCGTGCTGAATATAGATTGTTACTAAGAGAAGATAATGCAGATATGAGACTCTCTAAGTATGGAGAAAAGTATGGACTTTTAGATGAAGATTATTTAAAGAAGTTCAAATCCAAAAGAGATGATATTAATGAAGCACTTGAGTATTTAAAATCAAATTATGCAACTCCTACAAAAGAGTTTATAGAGAAGTTAGAATCAATTGATGAGGTAAAAATAAATGATAAAACAGCCCTTATTGATGTGATAGGAAGAGGTGAATATAGTAGAGAAAAACTTATTACTATTATTCCACATTTTGATAAGTATAGTGATACTGTAATAGAACAAATTTTAATAGATGCAAAATATAGCAGGTATATAGAAAAACAGTTGGTACAAGTTGATAAGATGAGAGATATGTTAAAGATTAAAATTCCAGAAGGGTTTGATTTTAGAAAAGTATCAGGACTTAGTAATGAGATTGTAGAGAAACTTGAAACCTCTACACCACCAACTCTATTTGGAGCATCACAAATTTCAGGTGTTACTCCTGCTTCTTTAGAGATATTACATGTTTATATTAAGATGGCTCAAAGAGAGAAATAGATGAATTATAAAATAAAAAGAGCTTGAAATGCCAAGAAAATTAGTAAGTTTTGATTGGGCAATGAAGAAAATTTTGCGTCAAAAAGCAAATTTTGTTATTTTAGAAGGATTTTTGAGTGAACTTTTAAAGTTTGATGTTAAAATAGAAGAGATTTTGGAAAGTGAAGCTAATCAAGATACGCAGGATGATAAATTCAATCGTGTAGATTTATTAGCTAAAAATGAGAATGAAGAGTTGATTTTAATTGAAGTTCAACATAATAGTGAAATTGATTACTTTCATAGAATGCTTTATGGTGCATCTAAACTTATTTGTGAATATATTTCACAAGGAAAAGGTTATGCTAGAGTTAAAAAAGTATATTCTGTTAATATTGTATATTTTGCATTAGGAGAAGGCGAAGATTATGTATATTATGGTAAAACTGAATTTAAGGGACTTCATAATAAGAGAGAAATCTTATCTCCATCAAATAGGCAAAAAGAGGATTATAAAATAGAAAATATATCTCAAATATATCCTGAATATTATATTTTAAGAGTTAATAAATTTGATGATATTGCTAAAAACTCTCTTGATGAGTGGATATATTTCTTAAAAAATGAGATAATTGAGGAGAGATTTAAAGCTAAAGGATTAAAAGAGGCGATTGATGCTCTTGATGTTTTGAAGCTTGATAAAAAAGGAAGAGCTTTATTTAATAGAAGAGAAGAAAATAAAATGTATAAAGCTTCACTTCTTTATACTGCTAAAGTTGAAGGTAAAATGGAGGGAAAGATTGAAGGTAAGCTTGAAGAAAAAAAAGAAATAGCTAAAAATCTTTTGGATATATTAGATAATAAAATTATTGCATCAAAAACTGGATTGACTATTCAAGATATTGAACAATTAAGAAAAAATCAAAACAAAGGAAAAAAATGAGAAAATATAATATAGCCGTAGTAGGTGCAACAGGTGCTGTTGGAGAAGAGATTTTTGAGGTATTGAAGGAGCATAAATTTCCCGTAGGTAATATATTACCATTAGCTAGTGCCTCTAGTGCAGGTGATAGAGTAGAGTATGAGGGTAATTTTTATGTTATAGAAGAGCTTACAGAAGATGTATTTATTGATAGAGAGATTGATATTGCATTTTTTAGTGCAGGTGGAAGTATCTCTGCTAAGTTTGCTAAGTATGCTGTGGAGAGTGGGGCAGTTGTAATTGATAATACAAGTCATTTTAGAATGATGGATAATATTCCTCTTGTAGTTCCAGAAGTTAATCCTGAAGATATTTATCTTTGGGAAGAGAGTGGAATTATTGCTAATCCAAACTGTTCAACTATTCAAATGGTACAGTTATTAAAACCTCTTCATGATTTATATGGAATTAAAAGAGTAGATGTAAGTACATATCAAGCCACTTCTGGTGCAGGAAAAGCTGGTATGAAAGAGTTAGTTAAACAGATGGAAGAGTTTTTTAAATTTAAGCTAGATGATACAGAGTTAGAGGCATTTTCTCATCAAATTGCACTCAATGTTATCCCTCATATTGATACTCCACAACCAAATGGATATACAAAAGAGGAGATGAAAATGGTAAATGAGACTGCTAAAATTATGCACTCCAATTTTGCAGTAAGTGCTACTTGTGTAAGAGTACCAGTTCTTAGAAGTCATAGTGAATCTATTACAATTACATTTGAAGATGGTGTAGTTGTTGATGTAGATAAGGCTAGAGAGGTATTAGGAAATTTTGAAAATGTAAAAGTGGTAGATGATTTAGAAAATCACGAATATCCAATGCCAATTACTTCTACTAATACAGATGATACTTATGTGGGTAGAATTAGAAAAGATATATTTTCTGATAATATTTTGCATATTTGGGGAGTTGCCGACCAAGTAAGAGTTGGGGCTGCGACAAATTCTGTAAGAATTGCAGAGAAGTGGATAAAGTTGGAGAATATATAGATGTTAAAAAAGATTGAACTATTTTTTGAAGCTATTTTATGGAATACAAGATTTTTTGTGCTTCTTGCCGTAATCTTCTCTATGATAGGTGGAATTGCTCTATTTATTATAGCTAGTGTTGATATATATGGAGCATTTTCTACTGTAATAAATACATATTTGAATGGATTACACCCTGAGCATTTTCACGAAAATATTGTAAGTCTATTAATTGGTGCAGTAGATCTGTATCTAATAGCAATTGTAATGTTTATATTTGGATTTGGACTCTATGAGCTATTTATTTCAGAGATTGATATAGCCCAAAATACAAGTTCATCTAAAATATTAGAGATTCACTCTCTTGATGAACTCAAAGATAAACTTGCAAAAGTGATTATAATGGTTCTTGTTGTAAACTTTTTTCAAAGGGTACTTCATACTACATATGTAGGAGCATTAGAGATGGTATATTTCTCTCTCTCTATTTTAGCTCTCTCTCTTGGATTATATTTTTTACATAAAGGTGGAAAGCATTAAAAGTAAATATTAATCTTTTTTATAAATAAGAGACATAATTTTTTTGACATTATCTCTTGTAAATGGTTTAGGGATATGATAATCATATAGATGTTTATCATTCTCTAATATTGCTGTATCATTTGTTATTGATATAATTATTATCTTTTTTAATTTACTCTTCTCACTCTTAACTCTTTGAGCAATTTCTGAACCTAGCATTCCAGGCATATGGTGGTCAAGGAATAAAATATCTATCTTTTTAGAAGAATTTTCTAATATATCTATCGCTTCAATACCATCATAGGCTACCTCTATTTTATTGATTATCTTATTTCCAGATAACATAGCCTTTAAAATTTGAACATTTAAATGAATATCATCTGCAATTAAAATATTAACAGAGTTATTATTTTGATGTTTCTCCTCTTCAATATTAGCTAAATTATCAATATTTGGATTGACATAAGCAAGAATATTATCTAAATTCTCTTGACCTATTTTTATAAACTTATCTATCTCTTTATGTTCACAACAAGTAGAAACTTTTTCAAACATCTTTTTCATTTGACTTAAAGTTGTAAAAAGCTCTATTTTTTCAGAAGCAGATTGTTTAATTGTTTTTATATCATTTTCATAAACTATATCTTCTAAGAATATTTTTTTAAATATATTATCTAAAATTTTCATATTCTCAAAATCAGATTGAGTAAAACAGTAAGGTAGATGAGAGAGTCTTAGAATACCTATAACTTTATCTTGATAAATAATAGGTATTACTATTTGATTTTCAATATCTAATTTAAATGGATTATCCAGTGCTAGATTATAATTTTTATCTTTTTCTATATTTGTTATAAATATACTCTCTTTAGTTAGATATGATTTACCAATAATACTATTATTTTTAAGAAATTTATTATGAATCACTATTTTATCTATTTGGTCAAAAAAGAGTTCTCTCTTTTCATCATAAAAGAAGATATTAATATTTCTTACTCCTGTACCCTCTTGTAATAGCTTATAAACATCTTTAATATTTTTATAATGAAATAATAACTTTAACTTAATTTTATTAAAATCCAAATAAATACCTTTCTTTTTTTAAAAATATAATATATTCTATGTTAATAATAGTAATTCATTTACTATTATTGTACTATCCATCAAAGAGTTCTTTTTAGAATTCATAAATTTATCTTTAATTTCAATAAATTTATCAAGTTTATACTCATTTGCAAATATAGATTCTATTGCTTGTGGTATATTTTGACTATCTAGTTTAAATTTAATAGTATCTCTTGAAATATTTACTATAATTCTTTCTATAATTGATAATGTTTGAGATTTAAGCTTACTCTCTATACTTGATAAAACATTAACCTCTTCTATCTTTTGCATTAATAGCACTAAATCAAGTTTTTGAACTATTCCAAATGCTAATTGAGAGGCATCTCTAAAGCTAATTCCTGTCTGTTTTTGAATTTTAATGATATAGGCTATAAATTTAATATACTCAAATGTATCTTCATTAGTAATATTTAATAATTTTAATATATCTAGCATATCATCTCTATACTTATAAATTGTAGTAAATTCTAAGTGATTATCAAGTTGAATAGTTTTAAGTGTATAGTCTATATTTTTCTCTAATTTTAATAATTGAGAGTATAACTTATCTACACCTATTTCAAAATCATTATTATATAATTTAGCTCTAAATTTTCGTCCATTAAATAGTTTATCACTTAATAAATATGATTTTATCTTAATTAAGAAATTATCTATACCAATATCTACTAAATCAGATACAAATGTTGCTCCATAATTATTAATAATCTCGTTTGATATAGTAATTGCTATAATCTCTTTTCTAAGAGGATGATTTTTAATACTACTTTTATATGTAAGATGAAAATGTTTTGGAAAATATCTAAATATATATTTATCAAACTCACTACTCTCTACCATATCACTTCTTTTTAAGATATTCTCTATTACTATTTTAGAATATAAAGTAAGCAAAGATAGTGTAGGACGAACAATTTTACCATCACATATAATATTATTAAAATCTACATCTCTAGGAATATGAAAGTTTTTTCTACTAAAATAACTTAAATTCATATCTAATACATGAACAGTTTTTTTGAATTTTTCTATATCTATTTGACTTCTAATCTCATCTAAAGATATTGATAATGCTTGAAGATAGTTTGTTCTTAATACATCATTTACTACAAATTCTGTAAGTTCTTTGAAGCTCTCATCTCTCTGTTCCTGTTTAATTGAACCATTTGCAATTAAACTCTCCAAAAATATTTTCATATTAACTTCGTGGTCACTTGTATTTACTCCAGCACCATTATCAATACTATCAAGATTAACTTTACCACCCAATGATGCAAACTCCACTCTAGCCTCTAATGTCATACCAAGGTTTGCACCCTCACATACTACACTCGCTTTAATCTCATTAGCATTAAGTCTTATATTCTCATTCTCTTTATCACCAATATCAACACTATTTTCTCTTGTAGATTTAAAATAAGTTCCAATTCCCCCTAAATAAATCATATCAACTTTAAGTCCTAATAGTGCTTTAGCTAACTCCTCACCATTGAGATATTTTTTAGAGGTTTGAAGAAGCTCTTTAATCTCAGGTGTAAGTTCTATTTTTTTAGATGATCGTTTAAATACACCTCCACCTTTTGATATTTTAGATTTATCATATTTACTCCAATTAGAGTTATCTTGATGGAATAATCTTACTCTCTCATTATAACTAATTTCTGCATCTGGATTAGGGTCTATAAATATCTCTCTATGAGAAATTGCCCCAATTAATAGAAATTTATCACTCTCAATAAGTCCATTACCAAATACATCTCCATTCATAGAACCAGTTCCTACAATAGATATACTATCTTTGTAAATGTTAATACCTTTTTCTATAAAAAATCTCTCTGTTGATTTGATAGCTCCCTTTGCAGTAATCCCCAATGCTTTATGGTCATAACCTACACTACCACCACTAGCAAAAGCATCACCCAGCCAAAAATTATTTTTAATTGATATTTCATTAGCAGTATCACTCATTGTAGAAGTACCTTTATCAGCAGCTACAACAAAGTATGTATCATCACCATCATAAGATACAATATTATCTTTTTTTACCACTTCACCATCTTCTATATTATCTACAAGTTCCAAAAGAGAAGTTATAAATAATTTATAATATTTTACAAACTCCTCTTTGGTTGGGTTCTTTTTATTAATAATAAATCCACCCTTACCACCTTTTGGTACAATTACAGCATTTTTAGCCTCTTGTGCTATCATAAGAGCCTTTATCTCATCTCTATAATCATTATATCTATTACTCCATCTAAGCCCTCCACGACTCACTTTATCCATTCGTAAATGAACTCCATTAAAATGCGTAGAGTATACAAAAGCTTCTATCTTTGGAACAATACCATCTAATTCACACTCTATTTTATCTGTAAAAATTTTAAAAGATATTATATCAGTATTTAAAAAGTAGTTTGTTCTTTGCATATTTTTAATAATTTTTAAAATAACTCTTAATACTTTATCATCACTAATAACCTCAACAGCACTTAATGCTTCCAATATAGCACTCTCTTTTGCTTTTAAATCTCTTGTAATATTTGGTGAGAACTTTTCTATAAAATAATCTACTATAAGTTTTGTTATATGAGAGTATTTAATAAATATATTTATTGTAGAGTGATATGCAGAAGATGATAATAACTGCTCTTTATACTTAGCTAAAGCTACTAAAAGAAACAACTCTTTTGTCTCTAAATTCTCTAAATATGATAATACAAATATAGGAGAAGAGAAATTAAGTTCCTCATTTAAGATTTTTAATATAAGTGTAGATATATTATTTTTATTTTCAATTAATTTATCTATATCTTCTACTTCAATAGATAATTTAGATATAAAGTATATATTATTATTATCAAGTATATGATTGGATATTTCATTAATTACAACAAAATTAAAATTAGCTAAGATAGGTATTGTTTGAGAAAGAAGTAATCTTGCAGTAGAGTATATTATAATAGATGCATTATTATTCTCATCTACATTAATTTTTAAAAATGTACTATTTGTAGTTAAATAATCCTTTATCTCTTCTGTAATTATAAACTCTTCACTTGTTAATCCACATATATTATTATCTTCTACTTTATCCATTTTTATCCTTTAGTATCCATATATTTATTTATGGTATAATCATACCAACTTTTTATTAAACTCCTCATTATTAAAGGAAAATATATGATTAAAGATTTGGTAGTATATCCAGATAAAAGGATAGGTATTGTATCCTCTGATGTTAGAGCATTTGATGAAGAACTTTTTGAACTCTTAGAAGATATGAAAGATACAATGAATGAACATAAAGTAGATGGTTTAAGTGCTATTCAAATAGCAGTTCCTGCTTCTGTTATTATTATAAGGAAAAATGATGGTGAATATTTAGAGATAATTAATCCTAGAATAATCAATCATAGTGGAAAAATCACTACTGCTGAGACTACTCTATATTTACCAAATATAATTAAAGATATTAGTAGATATGAGAGTTTTACAATGGTTTATCAAGATAGATATGGTAATGATAAAAGTATGTTTGTAGATGGAGATTTATCTCCATTAATACAAAGAAAAATAGATTATATATATGGAAGTTCATTTATTCATAAGTTTAATCCAGAGGGAAGAAAAGATATAGAAAATGAGTTAGCAGGAAAAGGTTCTAAAGGTTCATTTGAATCTTATGATAATTTATCACGAGGTGAATATTTCACAAGTATGGCATCAAAACTCCTATTTTTTGAATTTTTAACACTATTTGCACCAATATTTAACCCATCAATAGATACCCTTAATAATTTCTATATGTATGATAAAATAGCTTCTATTCTATCTATTTTATTAGTAATTATATATTTTGCCTACTCTAAATATGAAGCTATGAGTAAAATATCCTGTACAGGGTGTCAAATTGTAAGTTTTGCAAGTAGAAGTATAAAATATATATTGATAACTATAATTTTATTTGTGGCGAGTTATTATATTGTTAATCCAAATTAAGTTCAATGTTTAAACCCATATTTATATCTTATTTGATATAATTAATTTGAAATAAGGAAATTATTTATGAGATGGGAAGTTAATTATTATAAGAAAAATAATGGGAATAAACCAGTAGAAGAGTGGATAAATAGTCTTGATTTTAAGTTACAATCTAAAATATTTAGAACATTTGAACTACTAGAAGAGTTTAATATAAATTTAAAAGCACCATATGTTAAACCACTTGGTGATAAATTATATGAATTAAGAGTCAAAGATTCTAAAGGAATATATAGAATAATATATTTTTCATATATAAATAGACAATTTATTATGTTGAATGGTTTTATGAAAAAAAGAGAAAAGACACCATTAAATGAGATTGAATTAGCAAAAAAAAGAATGAAAGAAGTATTGAAAAATGAGTGATTTTAAAAAACATTTAGAAGATAAATTAGATAATCCTAAATTTAAGCAGGAGTGGGATAATTTAGAGTTGAGATATACAATTATTAAACAATTGATAAAATTACGAAATAGTTATAATCTATCTCAAACTCAATTAGCAAAAAAAATTGGTACAACACAAGCAGTAATAAGTAGAATTGAAAATGGGACTACAAATATTGGAATAGACTTTTTGGAGAAAATAGCTAGAGCTTTTGATAAAAAAGTAGAATTTAACTTAGTTTAACTCAAAATAGGAATTTCAATGTTTGAAAAATATTTAGCATATAGTGCTAGTGCAGGTAGTGGTAAGACATTTAGACTTAGTGTTAGATATATTTCACTTCTATTTATGGGTGTTAATCCATCTACTATTTTAGCAGCTACTTTTACCAAAAAGGCAGCGAGTGAGATGAGAAGTAGGGTTATAGACTCATTAAGAGATATTGATAATCCTAATAATTTACCATTCTTACAAGAGGTTTCTAAAGAGTCTGGAATTGGTCAAAGTGATATTTTAAATGCCAAAGATGAGGTATTAGAGAGATTTTTATCTAATAGTAATCATATTGTTACTATTGATAGTTTTTTTGCCTCTATTTTACGAAGTGCTTCGTTTGAAGTGGGATTAGAACCTGATTTTGAGACTAAAGATGTAGATAAAGATGAGTTTCAAGAGAGATTTATCAAAAAGATTTTAAATGATAATCAAGTAGAGTCATTTTTAAAATTAAAAGAGCATTTAGAAGATAGAAGATTTGATAAAATTCTTGATATTATGGGTGAGTTTTATAAGTTAGATGCGATTTTACCAAAAGATATAATCTCTAAAAATATCAATATATCTACAATTGAGGCTAATATTGAAGCACTTAGAGTATCTATGATAAATGCTTTAGAGGAGGTAGGGGCTTCTAATAGAGCAATTAAACAGTTTGAAACTACAACTATAAAAGAGTTATTTAATAAAAAGCTTTTTGAAAAAGAGGAGTTAATAGAGCATAGTTGGTTTAAAAACTACTCTAATATTACTATTGAGAATATATATGAAGAGTTGAAATCTGAACTTAAAAAGTGGGTAGATGCAAAAGAGTCTATAATTTTAGAAAATCTACTAGATATATACTCCAATTTTAGAGCCTCTAAGCTAGATATGGCTATATCTTCCAACTCTCTATCTTTTGATGATTTGGGAATGTTTGTTTATCTACTTTTATATGGTACTACAAGTCGTGAATTTATATATTTCAAGATGGATAGTAGATTTGAGCATATTCTTTTAGATGAGTTTCAAGATACATCAATACTACAATTTTTACTATTTAAACCTCTTATTGATGAGCTATTTTCCAAAGAGGACGATAAGTTTAGAAGTTTCTTTTTTGTAGGGGATACTAAACAATCATTATATAGATTTAGAGGTGGAGTAGAAGAGCTTTTTAATAGAGTAGCTAATATATATAATATTCCTATTAAAGCTATGAATATCAATTATAGAAGTGCCTCTAATATTGTAGATTGTGTAAATCGTGCATTTAATGGAGTGATTGAAAATTATCAAATTCAACATAGTAGAGATGGTATCAAAGAGGGATTTGTAGATGTTATTGAGAGTATAGAACCAATAAAAGATGCTGTTATTCAAGCTAAAAAACTTATATCAATGGGTGTAAGTGTAGATGATATAGCATTTTTAGTATCTACTAATAAAGATGGTGTATCAGTACAAAATGAGTGTTTTAGAAATGGAATTGATAATATACTACAAACCTCTTCATCTCTTGAACTTTTGGCAAATATTAGTGCAATTGTAGCGATGGTGGAGTATCTATATGATGGTAATGATATAGATGCTAAGGCATTAATGTTGAAATATAATGTGAAAAGTTTTGATAAGAGCTGGT
>FRYL01000045.1_pt1 | contig 101857 bp, 97 predicted proteins | sample 1057401 | NCBI WGS metagenome assembly FRYL01 (sample SAMEA4473313, study PRJEB15554) | hydrothermal vent metagenome | biome: marine basaltic hydrothermal vent biome; feature: marine hydrothermal vent; material: water | place: Pacific Ocean | collected 2011-06-14/2011-07-23 | depth 1199 m
CCCCATCTCTGGGGGATTCGCGGGATGTCAAGGCCGGGTAAGGTTCTTCGCGTATCTTCGAATTAAACCACATGCTCCACCACTTGTGCGGGTCCCCGTCTATTCCTTTGAGTTTTAATCTTGCGACCGTACTCCCCAGGCGGGATGTTTAATGCGTTAGCTGCATCACTGCGACGACTTGCGCCGCAACGACTAACATCCATCGTTTAGGGCGTGGACTACCAGGGTATCTAATCCTGTTTGCTCCCCACGCTTTCGCGCCTCAGCGTCAGTACTGTTCCAGTGAGTTGCCTTCGCTTTCGGTATTCCTAGTGATCTCTACGGATTTTACCCCTACACCACTAATTCCACTCACCTCTCCCAGACTCTAGGCTGGCAGTTTTGGATGCAGTTCTGCGGTTGAGCCGCAGGCTTTCACATCCAACTTACCAACCCGCCTGCGCGCGCTTTACGCCCAGTGATTCCGAGTAACGCTTGCACCCTCCGTATTACCGCGGCTGCTGGCACGGAGTTAGCCGGTGCTTATTCATGAGGTACCGTCATTATCTTCCCTCATAAAAGGAGTTTACGCCCCGAAGGGTGTCATCCTCCACGCGGCGTTGCTGCATCAGAGTTTCCTCCATTGTGCAATATTCCCCACTGCTGCCTCCCGTAGGAGTCTGGACCGTGTCTCAGTTCCAGTGTGGCTGATCATCCTCTCAGACCAGCTAGGTGTCATTGCCTTGGTGAGCCATTACCTCACCAACAAGCTGATACCATATAGTCTTATCCCTTAGCGAAAAAACATTTCCCGATATATATTAAATATAAAGGAGTATGAGGTATTAGCTACCGTTTCCAGTAGTTATCCCTCTCTAAGGGGCAAATTAACTATACATTACTCACCCGTCCGCCACTTAGCTGACATCTTTAGTAAACTAAAGACCGTTCTCGTTCGACTTGCATGTGTTAAGCACGCCGCCAGCGTTCACTCTGAGCCAGGATCAAACTCTCCATTATAAAATGAAATGGTTTGAACCATTTGTCAGAATCACTTAATTTATTTCTAATTTAAGATTCATCTATCTAATTTGTTACGAACAAATTAGTAAAATCAAAACTCAAATAGACGTTGATTTTTACTTATATTTAGTTGTTAAAGATCACTCTTAAAACACCTGTTAATAACTTAAACAACTCGTTTAAGTCCAACTGTTCTTGGACGCGTATTATAGCTGTTCTTTTTTCTTTTGTCAAGTGTTTTTTGTAAATTCTTTGTAAAATTTGCAAATTCTTTTGCTTTTTTAATTTTACTTACATTATAAATAGCAAAATTTAGAGAGTTTGTCAAGTTATTTTAGATTATTATTTAGTAGTGGGTTATAAAACCACTATACTTTAGAACAAAAACAGTAGTACCACTCCAAACACTATTCTATATATTCCAAATGCCACAAATGTAAATCTCTCCAAAAAAATCAATAGTGATTTAATAGTAATATATGCTACTATAAAAGATACTATAAATCCTATGATAAATGGTGTATAATCAAGATTAGCAAATTCGTGGTAGTGTTTAAGTAAGTCATATCCACTTACTGCACCCATTACAGGGATTACTAATAAAAATGAGAACTCTGTGGATGTTTTTCTATCTAGTTTGACTAAAAATCCTCCTATGATTGTAGCTCCTGCTCTGCTTGTCCCAGGTATCAGTGAGAATATTTGTGCTACTCCTATTAGAAAAGATTGTTTGAATGTAATATCATCAAGGTTTGTGGTGAGTCTATCATCTTCTTTGTAAAATTTCTCTACAATTAAAAAAACTACTCCACCAACAATAAACATAATAGCTACTATATCCATACTAAATAGAGTTTTAATATAATCTTTGAATATAAATCCTATAATAGCTAATGGTAAAAATGCTATAAAAAGTTTTTGCCAAAGTGATATATGTTTGATGGTAAATCTATCTCTATATAATAACATCACGGCTAAAATAGCTGAAAATTGAATGATTACTTCGTAAGCTTTATTTACGCTATCTTGTTCTATTCCCATAAAATGAGATGCTACTATCATATGCCCTGTGGAAGATATGGGTAAAAACTCTGTAAATCCCTCTATAATCCCTATAATTATTGCTTGAAAAATATCCATATAACTACCTTTAATTAATATCTGCTATTATATCACAAAGGAAATTAGATGAGTGAAAATATAGTTATATTAATGTTAGGTGTATCAACTTTTCTTGGTGCATTGGGGTTGATTGCTCTTATTTGGGGAGTAAAAACTGGGCAATTTGATGATCAGTCTAAGTTTATTGATGGGGCTAGGTATGATAATGAAGAGGATTTGCAAGATGCTGTCTTGATGAGTGAAAAGCAAAAAAGGAGTAGAGATAAATCTAATTATATGCCTCCTGATTAATTAAATTCTACTATATCTCAAAGTCTCACCTCTGAGATATAGAGAGATATTATTAATTACATATACATTCCACCATTTACTTTAAGTGTTTCTCCTGTAATATAACTAGAGTAATCACTTAGTAGAAATGCAACTGCATTAGCTACCTCTTTTGGTTCTCCAAATCTTGCTAAAGGAATTTTAGATGTGAATCTATCTTTGATTTCATCTTTGAGTCCATCAGTCATCTCTGTCGCTATAAATCCAGGAGTAATTGTATTAAATCTAATTCCTCTTGATGCTACCTCTTGGGCGAACGATTTACTCATAGTAATTAATCCACCTTTTGATGCTGAGTAGTTTGTCTGTCCTGCGTTTCCTGTTTCACCTACGATTGAAGCGATATTTACAACACTACCAAATCTCTTTTTACCCATCACTTTTATAGCCTCTCTACAACCTATAAATGCTGATTTTAAGTTTGCATCAATTACACTCATAAAATCTACTGTTTTCATTCTCATAGCTAATTTATCATTTGTAATTCCTGCATTATTAACTAAATATGAAAGCTCACCATCTTCTGCTACAATCTTTTTAAATGCACCTACAAAAGCATCTTCATCACTTACATCAAATCCAATTACTGCACACTCTCCACCATTATCTCTAATATCTGATGCTACTTTTTCTGCCTCATCTTGACTTGAACGATAATTAATCCACACTTTTAATCCAAATCCTGCTAGAGTCTTTGCGATTTCTGCACCAATTCCTCTACTTGCACCTGTTACTAATACATTTTTACCACTAAATTTCATATAATTTCCTTATTTGTAATTTTTACTAAAAAGAATATTCTTTATCTTTTCAAACTCTTTATAATCATTATCTTCTATATTATCAGAATATATAATACGATTTAACTGCTTTAATATCTCATATTTTGTATAGTTATCATCTGCTAAAACATCTCTAATAAACTTAACATGCTCATCTATATTATAATCTTCTTTAATAATCTTATATAAAAACTCTTTTCCCTCACCTCTATCACAACCAAAATCTTGCTTCATTAATTTACAAAATAGAGGAGTCTCTTTCTCTATATCTCTATTATCAAGCTTTATAATATGTGCTAAGAGAACTGCAACTGATTTTTTAATTTTCATCTCCATTTTACTTCCCTCATATTTTTAAAATTATATCATATTACTACATATATCTTTAATAATTCTTGATAATCCACTTAATAATATCATTTTGTAGTGATGCACCTTGATATGATTTGGTATGATTGACTAAGATTACAATACTATACAATCTTCCTGAATTTGATTTAACATATCCTATAATATTTTTAACACTCTTAATAGTCCCTGTTTTAAACCAACCTCTATTAGCTACGATACTATTTTTAAATCTTTTTTTAGTTGTACCATCTACTCCTGCGATTGAGAGAGTGTTTAGCCATCTATAACCAAACTTATTAAAAGAGGATAGAAGTAATTTAGTTATATCAGATGCTTTAATTTGAGAAATTCTTGATAATCCACAACCATTATCAATTATAGTATTACTTCCTAATTTTATGCCATTATCACTCAATATTTTAATAATAGCTTTTCGTCCTTTGCTAATACTACTTGGACGATTATATATATATGCACCTAAAGTTAGCATAAGTTGTCTTGCCATTAGATTGTTACTCTTTTTACTTATTATAGAAATAGTCTCTTCTAATCTTTTAGATTTATAGGTAAATAGTATTTTTGCAGTTGATGGAGTAGGAGATAATTTAAGTTTAGAGTGATTTTGTACACCTATTTTATCTAATGCATATTTGAGTGAATAGTAGAATGTTTTATATGGTTTAGTTATTACTCTACATACTTTTCTAGTGCTACATCTATTTGATAATTTTCCAGAGATAAATACCTTTGGACGAGCCAACTCTTTATCTATTTTGACATTAACCCATGCACGATTTCCTCTACAACTTCCATTAGTTACTTTTGCACTATTGATAATATCAAAACTATTATCAGGTGTATCTTTAGATACTACTACTCTATTACCAAGAGTATCAATATTAAGAGTAGTAACTCTCTCATTAAACATCATACTATCAGGCATTGCATTATATGGACTATATCTATTACTATCAAATCCTGATGTATCACGAGATGAAACATTAAAGATACTTCTATCAATAATAATATCTCCTCTTATCTCACTAATACCCTTAGCTTTAATAGAGTATGCAATAGCAGATATACTTTTACTACTTAGATTTGGATCACCATAAGGCTTGATAATCAAATCTCCATATAATACACCACTCTTAACATCTCCATTATAATAAAATAGAGTTGCCCATCTATAATTAAATCCTAGATGAAGGAGTGCCGAATATGTAGTAAATAGCTTAATAATTGAGGCTGGAGTTCTATATGAATTGATATTAAGTGAGGCTACATCTAATGAACTATGCAGATCTTTAATATCTATTGAGATAGAAGCTCTATCAATTTGGTATTTATTTAAAATCTCTTCTATACCTTGAGGTAGTGAGGCATTAATCCAACTAAATAACAGTACAAAGATAAAGATTTTTTTCAAAACAGTAATTCCTATTTTAAAAATCTACTTTTTCATGAGAATTCTCTATCATAGAGATAATTAAAGTATAAATATTTGCTACAACTGCACCAATTACTAATCCTGTTGCCATTGTTACATTATCAAAAAATTGCATACTAAAGAATGCAGGAATAAGATGTAAATCTGCTACAAGAGAACCTGCTAGAAGTTCTGCTGATAGAAGATGTCTTACACCTAATTTTAAAATTGTAGATACAATATTAATACTACCTGCTACAAATAGTGTAATCTCTGAAGGATTATGTAAAAATGCCACACTTGTAGTAAGGCTCATTAATGTAAAAAATATATAAAAGACTCTACCCCAATTCATTATATGATCCCCTGTTCATATTGAGCTCTTAATCTATCTTTCTCTTTTTCTCTTTTTTCTATCTCTACTTTTTTAGCTCTATATTCAGATATAGAGAATTTAAGCCAAATTAAAATCGGAGATGCTACAAAGATAGATGAGTAAGTTCCTATAATTACACCAACTAATAGAGTAAAACTAAATCCATGAATAATCTCTCCACCAAATATATATAGAACAAATACAACTAAAAATGTTGTAAGTGAAGTTAGAGTTGTACGAGATAGAGTTTTTGTAACAGATTCATCGATTACATCACTAAGATTTGGAGATTTAATTGTATTAATGCCCTCTCTAATTCTATCAAAAACAATAATTGTATCGTTGAGCGAATATCCTAAAATCGTAAGCATTGCAGCTAAAATATCAAGATTTACCTCTACTCTAAATAGTACAATAGCCCCAATTACAATAGTAATATCGTGAAGTAGTGCCAAAACAGAAGCTACGGCAAATCTCCACTCAAATCTAAATGAGATATAGATTAAGATACCAAGAATTGCTAAAAACATAGCCATAAGCCCTTTCTCTTTTAGCTCATTACCAACCTTTGGTCCAACCATATCTACTCTACGAATTTCAAAATCTCCAGTAGATGCAATCACTTTATTAATTCTATCACCAACATCATCACCAACTGCACTTGAGACTGTTTTAATTTTAATAATAATCTCTTTATTGCTTCCAAAATATGTTACAGAAGCACCATTAAAGTCTTCACTCTTAGATAATATATCTCTTACTTTAGATATTGGAGCATCATTTTTATATTTTACTTGAATAAGTGTTCCACCTGCAAAATCTATACCAAAGTTAAAACCTTTTGTAATAAATAATCCGAGTGATATAATAATTAAAATAGATGATAAAAGAGCAAACTTTTTACTATTACCCATAAATCCTACGGATTTACTATATTTAAAAATTTCCATCTATTTACTCCCTCCTTTAATTCCAAACCAAAAGTTTAATCTATCTTTTTTAATTCGTGGTAGAATTGATTGATATATTCCATGAGTACCCAATATTGCAGTTAACATAGATGCTAAAATACCAATACTCATAGTGAGTGCAAAACCTTTAATCGCACCTGTCCCATAGGCATATAATACGGTAGCTGCAAGTAGAGTTGTAATATTAGCATCCCAAATAGCACTAAATGCATTATTATATCCACTCTCAACAGATTTTGCTATGGAGTTACCTTTGTTTAATAACTCTCTAATTCGTTCATTAATAATAACATTTGCATCAACTGCCATACCAACAGTAAGAACAATCCCAGCCATTCCAGGTAGAGTTAAAGTAGCTCCAAACATAGACATTATTGCCAAAATCAAAAATAGATTTGCTATAAGTGCAATATTAGCTATTAATCCTGCTACTCTATAATATAAGAACATAAAAATAACTACTAATAAAAATCCTAATAGAAGTGCCATTGAACTAGCTTTAATACTATCAGCACCCAAACTAGGTCCTACACTTCTCTTCTCTAATGTATAAACAGGAGCAAGTAATGCACCTGAACGCAATGCAATCGCTACATCAGTCGCTTCTGTTAATGTGAAGTTTCCAGAAATTTGTCCTCTTCCTCCACCAATTCGTTCTCTAATAACAGGTGCTGAATATACTTTATTATCCAATACTACTGCCATTCTCTTACCTACACTTTTACCAGAAAAATCACCAAATATTTTAGCACCCTGTCCATTTAATTTAAAGTTAATAACTGGTTGATTTTGTTTATCAAATCCAACAGTTGCATCTGTAAGCATTGAACCATCTAATATAGGAATAGCTCTTAATAGATATTTTTCAGGAGTAGCTACATCATTTAGTATGACATCACCATATTTTTTAGCTTCGTTACTACTCATTGTATCTACACGAGTTGCTCTATCTTCATCTACTGCCATCATTTGAAGATGTGCTGCACGAGCAATTAACTCTCTAATTCTCTGTTCATCTTTAGCTGTCTTGATACCAGGTACTTCTACTAAAATCTTATCTTCACCCTGCTTTGCAACAGTTGGTTCTGCAAGTCCAAATTGGTCAAGTCTATTTCTAATAGTATCAACTGCTTGTGCAATAGCATTTTTACGAGTAGCAATAATCTCTTCTTGAGTAAGTTCTATTGAGTAGATTAAATCTTTAGCTGTAATAGTTACACCTTTTAATTCATCTTTAAGTAGTTTATCTGTTTTTATTTTTTCATCTGCATCTAATATCTCAAATGAGACTACTCCATCTTCAACTTTAAGCTCATCAAATATAATCTCCTCTTTATCAAGAGTATATTTAACACTCCCTGCAATAGATTTAATATGAGATTTAATAGCCTCTTCTGTTTTAACTCCAAGTAACATATGAAGCCCACCTTGTAAATCAAGTCCAAGTGTAATTTTCTTTCCACTCTCACTCTGTGTAAGAGTTGGGATAGAAAAAACTATCCCAAATATAAGAGCAAAAGTAAATATAATAACTCTATAATTAAGCATCTTTATCACTTAAATCTTGTTTTTGAGCAACAAATGCTTTATCTAATTTTACAATTACACTATCATTCAGTTTAATCTTAATAAAATCCTCTTCTACTTTTACAACTTCTGCTATCAATCCACCATTAGTAATAATCTTATCACCTTTTTTAAGTGCTTCAAGCATCTCATTATGAGCCTTTTGTTGTTGCTGTTGTGGTCTAATTATTAAAAAATAAAAAATTGCAAAAAGTAACACAAGAGGTAAAAATTGAGCCAATATTTCCATAAAAATCCTTATATATTTATTTATAAATTTTGAGGGTACATTTTATCATTTTTCATATAATAATATGCTTTTAAAATTAGATCTCTTCCATCTCTTCTGATATAGTTTTAGAGATTTTATCTATAACCATTTTGGCTAATGCAATATTTCCATCATCTCTAAATATAGAGAAAATATTTATTTTTGAGAAGTTATCACCTATCTGCTCTCCTGCACTATTGATTAAGAATACATGCCCATCATGTGTCTTTGTCTCTACAAACGAAGCTTCAGAAAATCCAACATCTAGCGATGATTCTGACATCATTCTAAAAGCATCATTAAATATACTAGCTGAATATGCAATATCCATACCTATATTATTCTCATCCATATATAATGTCTCTCCTGCAAAATTTAATACTGCAGAACCTAAATAACCATTAATACCTTTTAATTTTTTCATACTTTGTTCAAAATCTACCATTTATAATCCTTAAGAGTTTTGTAATTTTATCATAGCCTCATTAAATGTTTCTAATGAGGCACCTTCTGAAGCTAAAAAATCTTCTAATATTTTGAGAGACTCTTGCATATTACCTATCTCTTCTGCTTTTCTAAGTTTAGCATATAAAGGTTCAATAACTTCCCTTGCTCTCTTGCTCATACTTTTTCTTGTTGATACATAATTTCTAAATGAACCATCAGGATTTGTTGCTACTCTAATAAACGCATATACCCAGTAAAAACTTCCATCTTTTGATAAATTTTTAACAAAGGTATGTAGCTCATTCCCACTTTTTAGATTATCCCAAAGAGTCTTAAATATAATTTGTGGCATATCAGGGTGGCGAATTATAGAGTGAGGTTTATCTAATAATTCAGCTTGTTCATAACCTGCTAATTTAAAAAAGATAGGATTCGCATAGGTAATATCTCCATTTGCATCTCCTTTTGAGATAATAACATCGATATCTCTTACTTCTTGTTCTATATTTGTGGGTGTAATTCCCATAATATCTCCTTTGAAAATTATTTAGGATAATACCTTATTAATGATTAATTAACTGTTAAATAGATAAAATTATCATTATAAAATGAATAAATGGAGAGTATATGGAAAATACAAAACTAAAAAATCAGCTCAAACATAGTATAGAACAAATTTCTAAAATATCTGATAAAGAGAAAATATTTGATATTATTGAGAATACATTAAAGGAGCTTACATATTCCGAATTTGCAAAATTTTTAATATATGATAGCAGTAAAAAATTATTATATTCTAATAACTCTTTATCTTATGATATGAGTTATCCTAAAGGTTTATTAGGGATAAGTTTTCTAACTAAAAAATATTCAATTTATAATCATATTGCTAGTGAAAAAGCTTATGAACCATCAATAGATAATCCAAATAATAGGAAACTTCGTTCTCAACTTATTGTTCCTATTTTAAAAGATGATAATATTATAGCAATGGTAAGATTATCTCGTTCAATATATTATAAAACTAGCCATTATTCAAAAAAAGAGATTGATATTGTTAATACACTTTTTGAGTTTTGTGATAAATCAATACAAAAAATATTATCTGATAAAGATACAAATTATAATATAAAAATTGATTCTACAAAAATTAATAATCAAATAAGTAAAATACATAAAAAAAGGGTAAATAGTGATATTAACTCTACAATGTTATTTTTATCAAATACAGTTCATGATATTCGTACTCCTGCTAATAGTCTTTATGGATTTCTTGAGATATTAGAGGCACAAATAGATGATAAGAGATTAAAAGATTATATTATCAATGCTAAAGAGAGTGCATTATTTATTAATACTCTTACTGATTCTATTTTGGAACAAGTTAAAGATACTCATCAAATAGAATCATCACGACCAGAAGTTATTACACCTATTAAATTTTTTGCACAAATAGCAAATATTTTTTCTGCTAATATGTCTAAAAAAGATATTAATTACTCTGTATATATATGTCCCTATATTCCAAAAGAGATTGAAATTGATAAACTAAAACTAAAACGAATTATTATAAACTTAATAGGGAATGCTTATAAATTTACACCTTCTCATAAAAATATACACTTTGATGTACGATGTAATAAAGATAAAAAAGAGTTAGAAATTCATATTAAAGATACAGGACTGGGTATTGATAAAAGCCGTCAAAAAGCTATATTTAACTCATTTGAACAAGCTCAAGAGGATACTAGTGAACATTTTGGTGGAACAGGTTTAGGATTGGCAATATCATCAAAATATGTTAAAGATTTAGGTGGTGAATTAAAACTAATAAGTGAGCTAGATAAAGGTAGTACATTCTACTTTAACCTACCACTTAAAATTATAAACAAAGAGCCATCAAAAGAGCCATTTTCTAATTTTAATAAAAAAATTGTAATATTAACTGATAAAGATAAGTATAAAATTGATGTAGATAATATTAAATTTTATCTTACAAAACTAGAGATGCCAGAAGAGAAAATTGTAGTTAGTGATATATTAGAAGATAAAACTACTCATCTATTCTGTTTTGAACATAAGCTTTCTCAAGAAATTATAGATAAAGTAAAAGCAAATAATATAAAATTAGTAATTATAGAAGAGAAGTTATTCTCTCTAAGTAGAAATGAGTTATATAAAGATATGAATATCATATCAAAAAATACATATTATGGAGATAAAATTTATAGTTCTGTATTCTCTGGAAAAAAATTGAAAATACTTATAGGAGATGATAACAAGATAAACCTTGTACTTCTTACTGCTATGCTAAGTTCTGAATATTGTAGTGTAGATACAGCAGAAGATGGAGAAGAGATACTTAAAAAGCTAAAATATGCCGTAGAGGAAGAGAAAAAACCTTATGATATAATATTTTTAGATGAGCATATGCCTATAATTTCTGGTTCTAAATTATTAAATCAATTTAGAGAGATAGAAAAAAAATATAGTTTAAAACCTATATTTGCAATATCTGTAACAGGTGATCCTAGTATGAGTGAAGAGGATAAATCATATTATGATTTTGAGATGAATAAACCATTTAAAAAGCAAGATGTAGAGGAGTCTATTAAGATATTTAGAGAGAAAACTAAGATAAACTAATCTTAGTTTTAAAATATATCTTTTTTGGATATAATCTCAATATTATATTTAAAGGAGAAATATGCGAATAGTATTTAGTATATATATATTAATACTACTTACATTTGTATCTTGTAGCGATGAAGATGCAAATATTAATAGAGAGATAAAAAAACAGATAATAGATAATAATATTACAAAAGAGGATACAAATCAATCTACTACTAAGCCTAAAGTATCTATAAGTAGAGATGAGAAGATTAATTTTACTTTAACAGACTTTGATCAAAATAGTAAATACTCTAAAAAATTTACAGTTTATAAAGAGGGTATTGATTTTAAAAATATTACTCAAAATATTACAATATTACACTTTTTATCTACTAAATGTAAGCCTTGTATAGGACAAATTCCATATTTATCAGATTTACAAAGTAAGTATCGTAAGGATATATTTTTGATGGGTGTTGTAGTAGATGATAATATTTCAAATAGTAATTTAAAAGAGTTTGCTAATAAAAATAATGCAATATTTTTCTTATCAAATAATAATAATGGAGATAAATTAATCTCTACTATATCAAAACAGTTAGGTATTGAAAAGATTATGCTTCCACTTACAATTATATATAAAAGAGGTGCTTATTATATTCATTATGAAGGTTCAGCACCAATAGAGATGATAGAGAGTGATATACTCCAAGCATTAGAAAAAAAATAAGGATATTAATGTTTAATTTTATAAAAAGAGCTTTAGGACGAACAACTGATGTTATCAAAGAGATTATGCCTAAAAAAAAGAGCAAAATAACTAAAGATGAGTTTGAAGATATTCTATTAGAAGCAGATGTAAATTATGAACTTGTAGAGAGATTACTAGATGGATTAGGTAATAATGTTACTAGAATACAAGCATTTAATTCATTAATATCAGTATTTCAATATAAAGCAAATTTCAAAGAGAGTAATGTTAAACCTTTTGTAGAGATGATAATTGGTGTAAATGGAGCTGGTAAGACAACTACCATATCAAAATTAGCCCAAAGATATAAATCAGAAGGAAAGAGTATCTTATTAGGTGCTGGAGATACATTTAGAGCAGCAGCAATAGAGCAATTAAAGAGATGGGCAGATAAAATTGATGTACCTATTATTTATACACAACAAGGACATGACCCATCAGCCGTAGTCTATGATACAATTCTATCTGCAAAAGCTAGAGGTGTAGATAATGTAATTATTGATACAGCAGGACGACTACATACTCAAACTAATCTATCTAGTGAGCTTCAAAAAATGGTAAGAGTAGCAACAAAAGCGTTAGATACAGCACCAAATAGAAAATTACTAATTTTAGATGGTACACAAGGGAGTTCATCAATTAATCAAGCAAAAGCATTTAATGAGATGATAGGAGTAGATGGTATTATTATTACAAAACTTGATGGAACAGCAAAAGGTGGTTCTCTACTATCTATCGCAGATGAATTAAAGATGCCAATATTTTATATAGGAATAGGTGAAAAGCCTGAAGATTTAATTAAATTTAAAGCTAATGATTATGTAAATACTATTTTAGATGAGATATTTGTATAGATTATTTCATCGTTAATTATAGAATCTCAGAAACAAGGAGTGGGATATTATTCTCTATAATTAACGATTTTGAAAAGCTACTCATTTCTTTTCAATATTAAGATTATAATAGCTATTAGTTAATCAAGAGTTAATACGATATAATAAGTGATAAAATCAGGAGAATTAAAATGAAATTTTTAAATAGGCTATTTAATAAAATTATATTGACACTTCAAATCACTATAATTTTAATATTTATACTCTTTGAAGAGATTATATGGGAGAGTTTAGCTAAACCTATATATAATCTAATTCACTCTCTAAAAATTGTACAAAAACTAGAGATATATCTTCAAAAAATAAATAATTTTGTAGCACTTTTTATATTTACACTTTTATTAATTATAGTTGAGGGTGCTGGAGTTTTAGCAGGATTACTATTTATCAAAGGTCAAATTATTATGGGTAGTATCTTATATATTACAAAAATACCATTAGCAGGTTTTACATTTTGGATATTTAAAGTTACTAGAGATAAAATGTTATCATTTAGTTTTGTTTTATGGGTATATAATAAACTTATTTCCCTATTTAATTGGATTAAAAGTAGAGAGCTATATATTAAAACAATCAAAAGATTAAAAGAGATTAAAATATATATCAAAAAAATATTTATACCAAAAAAAAGTGGTATTTTTGTAAAACTAAAAAAGATTTATCGTGCTATAAAAATGAAATTAAAAGATATTAGAAAAGATAATAATGAGACGAACAAGAGTAATTAAAAAAAAGAGTAACAGGGGAATATATCTACTTATTGGTATATTAGTTCTATTTATTATTCCTCTCTTTATAGAGAAGAGTAGAATATTTATATTAGGTATATTTTGGAGAGTTTTATTCTTTTTTAAAAAACATATAATATCTATCTTTATATCATTTTTTCTTGTCAAAGGTAAATTTATATTTATACTTTTTCTTAAAAAATTAACAATTCTTACAACTATGGGACTAAGTAAAAGATATGTAACAGAGAAGATATTTATTCATAATTTAAAAAAACATTTCCTAAGACACCTAAAAGAGGAGCAAATTATCCTCAAAAAATATATTACAAAAAGTTTTCAAAACTCTCCAATAATTCAAAAAATATTAACAGTAGTAGCATTTTTAGCATCTCTTAGTTTTGTTACTAAATTTATGGGACTATTTTTAGCCTTAAAAGTAATTATAGCTAGAATTTGGAGTATATTATTAGCTATATTTCTAAAAATTGGTGCAACAACAGCATACTTTTTTACAGATTACTTATGGAATAGTATCTTAGCCCCACTTATAGAACTAATAATATTTACATGGTTTTTGGAACTATTAGAAAAAATACCTACTATAAATAGATGGTTACAATCTATTTATAAACTATTTTTATCATCATTTCAAGCAGTAGAGAGAGTCTTAGAAAAGACTCTTCATATTCCATTTAAAAAATTTTTAGCTATGCTTGTACGCAAAATCCAATTGAAAGTAAGAAAATTAGAAAAATCTAAAATAGACTCTATCAGAGAAAAAATCATAGATAAGAGATTAATTAATCCTAATATACATAAGAGAATAGAACTCAAACGAGAAATATATCTAAAAAGCTTAATAGATGATAGCTATAAATCTAAGTATCAAGAGCTTAAAAATAGAAGAGAGAGTTTTCAAAAAAAATCTTAATATAATATTATCTACTATTTTTAAAATTCATTTTTTGTACTTTAGTAAAATAGTACATAATCATCAAAGGCATTAGATATAGAAATGGTGTAAATACTACTGTACCTTTTGCAAGTGATGATACAAAAATATAAAAAAGCATATATTTCATAGTCAAAATAAAAGCATTATTACTATTTTTAATTTTTCTAGCAGATAGATATGTAATAATTGCAGGAATAATAAATAGTAAAAGCATACCAAATGTACCATATACAAAAGTAGCTCCTAAAAGTCCAATATCAGGTGGAAAAAAGTATCCAAAATATGTAAAAAATCCATCTTGCCATTTTGCACTTAAATATCCTACTCCATGAATTACACTCATAGGGTCTTCTGAAAATCTCTCCATTACTTTATGTGTTTCGTGAATTCTAGCATTAGCAGAGGCATCATCTGACTCTCCACCAGATAATACAGTAAAAAGTTGTCCAAACATAAATGCCATACTTGCTAAAAGTTCAGGTTTAACAATACCTAAAAGAGTTAAAAGCATAATAAGTGCTACAATAGATACTAATACTTTTTTAACAAATAGTGTAATTCTTAGTTCAAAAAATGAGAATATTCCTAATGTTGCTAGAGTAAGAATCATAAATGTTCGTCCTTGAATAATTGCAACTATATAATATAAAAAAACTAAAAATGCCATTGTATATTTTTTCTTTTTCTCTAATGTAGCTTTGATATAATAGTATATTACTCCAAAAGAGATAAAGTAACTATTAAATTTATAACGAAGCCCTCTACCCTCTTCAAATGTTACAAAATTTGGACCACTTCCTGTTATATATTTATATGGATTAACAAAAAATATAAAATAGAAAAATACACCTATTGATAACCAAGTAATAAATACAAACATTTTTTCTAGTTTTTCAAGTGATAATTTATTAGAACTTAGAAGATAATATATATAAATAGCAGACCCCATACTAAACCATAATCGTTGAGATGCTACACCAAACATCATAGGTTGTCCAAAAGTAACATAAGCAACTAATCCACTATATATTGGAATTATAAAACATAAAAGAGAGTAGTATAAAATTATTCCATCTATTTTCATTACATAATGCATTCTATTAATTAGATATAAAAATAAAAATACTACTGTAAATCCATATATTAAAAAATGAAGTTTTCCAAATAGTGGTTCTAATGGGGTTGATTGATAATATTTTAGAGATAATAGAATGGTAAAAAACAACATTACAACATATCTATCTATAAATCGTTTCTTTTTAGTTTTTATAGCTTATTCCTAAAAATATATTTTGAGTTTAAATTTAAGGGTAATCATAATGATTACCCCCACAAAATATTAATTAACCATAGGGAGAGGTATAATATTACTTTTTAAATACCCTTTTAAATATAGCATCTACATTTTTAGTATAATAATCATAATTAAAACACTCTCTAATCTGCTCTTCACTCAATGATTTTCTAAGCTCTTTATCTGCTAAAAGATGACCTAGATATAGAGATTCTCCCTTTTTATTTGTACTAGCTTTACCTTGTTGTATCTCTTCCCATACTTTCATAGCATTTCTTTGAACAATTTTATAAGCATCTTCTCTACTTACACCTTTTAGTGGGAGTTCTAATAGTACTCTTTGAGAAAATACAAGTCCTCCAGTAAGATTAAGATTTTTCATCATATTCTCTGGCATAACTGTAAGATTTGCAATTACACTATTCATTCTATGAAGCATAAAGTCAGTTGTAATAAAGGCATCTGGTAGCCAAAATCTCTCATTTGATGAGTGGCTAATATCTCTTTCGTGCCATAAAGCTACATTCTCCATAGCAGGGTTAGCATATGCTCTAATAGTTCGTGCAAGTCCTGTAATATTTTCAGTTAGAATTGGGTTTCTTTTATGAGGCATAGCAGAACTACCCTTTTGACCTTTAGCAAAAAACTCTTCAGCTTCATACACTTCTGTTCTTTGTAGGTGTCTTACTTGCACTGCAAATTTTTCAACACTAGAAGCCATAGAGGCTAAAGCAGTTGCAAGTCTTGCATATCTATCACGATGTACTACTTGATTACTACAAGGTTCAGGTTTGAGTCCTAACTCTTTCATAGCATACTCTTCTAGTTCTAATGGTGCATGAGCAAAATTACCCATTGCTCCACTTATCTGTCCAACTGCTATGACTTTTCTTGTCTGTTTTAAATTTTTAAGATGTCTAGCCATCTCATCATACCAAACTGCCAAAGTCAAACCAAAAGTTATAGGCTCTCCGTGGATACCATGGCTTCTTCCAACCATTAGAGTCATTTTATGCTCTTTTGCTCTTTTTTTGATAGATTTCATAAGCATCTTAACATCTTTTATAATAATATCAAGAGAGTCTCTCATCTGAATAGCTACACCAGTATCCACAGCATCAGAACTTGTCATTCCATAATGAAACCATCTTGACTCATCGCCTAAAGACTCACTCACACTTGTATTAAATGCGATTAAATCGTGTTTTGTAATAGCCTCTATCTCTTCAATTCTATCAACACTAAATTTAGCATTTTTAACTATCTTTTGGGCATCTTCTTTTGGAATTTTCCCTAGTTTTGCCCATGCTTTAACAACTGCTTTTTCCACCTCTAACCAAGCTGAATATCTTGCATATTGTGTCCAATTATCACTCATCTCTTTCCGTGCGTATCTCTCTACCATATTAATTCCTTAATTACTTTTACTATCTATTAATTCTGCTAAAATCTCTTCTATCTCATCTTCGTGTAGCTCATTTTTATTTAATTCAGATATGATTTCATTACACTCATCTCTCATCTCTTGAAGCTCTTTTAAATCACTCTTTTGCTCATTTGTAGCACCTTTTGCACTCTCAATATCTTCAAAAAGTTCATCTATTGCACTCTCTAAATCAGGGATAATTTCTGCCTCTAAAAGTCTTTTTAATTTCTCACTACTTGTTATATTCTCCATTATGCCTTGCCTTTTGCTTGTGATATAGAGTTAATATATCTATAATCTACTTTAATCTCTCTCTCTTTTGGTAAAGAATTAGCTAATCGTAATACCATATTCTCAAAATCTTCAAATAGATAATTTGCCATAGAGCCTGGAATTGGGTTTATCTCATTTAATATTACTTTATCATCTATTACAAAAAAATCACATCTAATGATAGAACCATAAAATAGTGGTTCATATATAGTTTTAAAACTGTTTTGAAGTTTTTTGATAAGTTCTATGGGAATATTGGCTTGTGCTACTTGTATATCTCGTGAGAAATCCATATATTTTTTATCAAAATCTAAAAACTCATCTTTTTGAGGCTCTTCTATAATTGATAACTCCCACTCTGTTGTTTTACATCCTGCTAGATTATACTCTTTAATCCCCTCAATAAATGGCTCAATCATCACACTATCATCAACTTCAAATGCAATATCAAGAGCATAATCTAAATGAGCCTTTTCTCTAACAATAGATACACCAATACTACTACCCAATCTTGCAGGTTTTACAATTAATGGATATTTAATATTAACTAATCTAGGAGAGTGTTTAAATAGATGTTGATACTCTACAACTTCAATTCCCAACTCCTTTGCTAAAAGTTTAGTATATAATTTACTATAACTTAGAGTTGATGCTTCAATTCTAGGAGATATATACTTGATGTTATAAAACTCCATAAGTGAAGCAACCTTACCATCTTCACCATCTCGTCCATGAATTAGATTTAATAGTGTATCAAACTCTATTAAATTCTCACCAAAAAATGTTTTATTATAAAATCCACCACTTTTAAGAGATAGCTTTTTAGACTTTTTATAGTCTCCTGATGAGAAAAAAGAGGACTTCATATCACTCTTATCAATACTATAAAACTCTCTATCACTATCTAAAAATATAAATTCTAAATCTGTTTTTTTAAATACTTTTTTCATAGTAATAGCACTTACGATACTAATCTCATGCTCATAACTAGACCCACCAAACAAAACTGCAACACTCATATACTAACCTTCAAATAATATTAGTGATATTTTATCTAAAATGAAGTTATAAGAGGTTTGGATTAATCAATCCTTTCTCCTCTCAGCATGATAAACACTTGTTCTTCCTCTCTTATCTACTTGAATAAGTCTTCGTTTAGGCATTGTAAAATACTCTTTACGATTTCCCTCTGTTGACTCTGATATAATTTTATCATACATATATATATCATTTTTAAAATATGCTTTCCCATTCTCTTGATATACAGTAAAATAAATTATATGGATAGGTAATGGATTTTTAAGATATACTGTTGTTGGTTTATTAGTAGCTATAATTTTATCTATTTTTGACTGTTTATAACTACTACCCATAATCATTTTCATTAATCTAAATGGATTTTGAACTCTCATACAACCTGAACTATATATTCTATATCGTCTATCAAGTAGAGATTTATTATCTGTATCATGAAGATAGACAGCATATTTATTTGGGAACATAAATTTAACTCTTCCCAAAGCATTCTCATCTCCTGGGTATTGAACAAAATTATATGGTACTCTTTTTTTACTATGTTCATAAGTAAATAGTTTTTTCATATTTAGCTTTTTAGCTCCAAATTTACCATTTACATATATATTATGCTCTTCTAAATAGTTTGGATTCTGTTTCAATACATATATTAAATCTTTTTTGATTAAACTATCTGGAATTGTCCAAGTTGGATTAATTACTATATATTTCATAACATCACTAAATATTGGTGTAGGACGAGATATTTTACCAACTACTATATTCATTTTAAGTTTTCTAATACCATTCTCATAATATCTTAATTTAAAATCTGCTAAGTTTGCTTCAAGATAACGCTTTTCAAAACTTCGTGGGTATATTTTAGTTTTATCAAGATTTACAATAATAGCTTTGATATGTTTATTAATTGGTTGGTTCATATAATAGGTTGTTACTCTATCAATCTCTCCTGTTACTTTAAGATTATATCGTTTTTGATATGAGATAACTGCCTCTTTTAATGTAGTATCAAAATCATTATTCATATTTGTATTTTCTGCTAAATCTCCTGTACTTTTAAGAATAGTTTTAATATTATATATTCGTCCATCAGTCATACCCTCTTTTAAAGTGCTACCATATCTTATTTTTATATTATCTTTGTATTGATATTTTTTTAATATAGTAATTAATCCCATATATCTTTTATACATTGGAATTAAAGAGTCTAAATATCCATCTAAATTACCACTTGAAATAGCATTAAATATAGAACTATTAGATGGCATAGAGTGTGGAGTAATTTCCCATTTTGCTTTTATATCATTATCATCTTTAAGTCGTTTTAATTTAGTTTTTACCAAATTCCAATCAACATCACCAACTTTTACAAATCTTACAAGAGATACAAATGAGTTTGTTAATTTAATATCAAGCATTGCATAGAGTTTAATTTTACTTTGGATTGATAAATTTTCATTATCTAACATATATAAATATTTTTTGATTAAATATGTATCAAATGGTTTTTGTTTGTAGTTATATTTGATATTTTGTAAGAGTTGGACAATTTTTGCTATTTTTGCATCAGAGGATATCCAAATAGGTTTATTATTACTATTAGCATATATAAAATCTACACTATTTTTATTACGACTATCCACATTAGATGATATATAACTACTAATATAGTTAGATATTTGTGAAGATGTTATCTCTACTGCACTCAAAAAGTAAGTAGAGATTATAAATATAATAAGAAATCTCATATTATATACTCCTGATATTATTTTTTAATATTATATAATAAATAATTCAGAAGTAGATTAATTTTGATATTAAGCTTATGTTGGAGTCAGAGAGTGCCGACCTACTAATTTAATATTCTTATATCATATTAGATATTAAAACTTATATGCCACACCTAAGTTAATAGTTGATACATCAAGCTCATCAGTATGAGAAGCTGTTACACTATTTGTATCATATTCATCTTCTAAAGCTAACTGTGTATAATCAGCAAATATAGATACATTCTTATTTATATTATGAGATGCACCAACACCCCACTGAATACCATCAGATTGATACTCAGTAGTACTACCATCAATTGTAGTTTGTCCATATCCTAATAGTGCATATATAGAAGTAATATTCTCTTGTGTTATAGCCATAGGATACATCACTTTAGCATATAGAGCTGCATTTGTAAGATCATAATTAGCTACATCTATATCATTATATGTTACATCGTCCATAGAGTTTGTAAGTCTTCCCTCAATTGAGAAATTATCATTGATTTGATAACCAGCTGATACCATACCTGAAAGTTTCCAAGTAGCATCATCAGCAGTAGTTACAATACCATTTGGTGTAATACCTGTTCTTTGCTTTTCAGTAGCATAGGAGTAAGCAAGAGCCATATAAAATCCAGCAGAACTATATGTTGGTACTTTGATTTCTTTAGTCTTTGGTACTTTTGGGATTACAATCCTTGGTTCTATAATAGGGTCAATATCTCCACCAGCAAAACTACAACTACTAATTGCAATAATTGAAGCAATAGAAAGTTTAATTAATTTCATAGTTTATCCTTTTAATTTATAATTCCCTATTGTAACAATTATTTACTTAAATCTAATATTATTTCATATTATTTTTTTTCTATAAAAATTTTAAAATGATATTTATAAATATTTAACTATACAGCTCTACACTCCCACTCTGGAAAGTTTTCTCTAATATATCTATTGAGTTCAATTTCTGCCTTACTATAATCTCTATGATTTGTAATAATTTTATCTTTATGTCCTGATATAATCATACCTGCACCTACTGTTGAGTTAGAGTATCTATCTATTACTATAAAGCTCCCACTATATCTATTATCACTATAACTATCTATGCTAATAGCCTCATCTAATGATAATCTACACTTACCTATATCATTTAGTTCTAACTTATCTGCAATAATCTCATTAAAATTATTAATATTTTTCTTATACTCTATTGATTTAAATTTAGTATCTATTACAGTTGTAGCTCTTTTGATAATATATCTCTCATTTAATTTTAAAGGTTTTTCATCCATCCAAACTATCATAGCATCTAAATCTTTTGTAATTTGAGGTTGTGGTTCATTAGCTTTTACTATCATATCTCCACGACTTATATCAATCTCATCTTCAAGGGTAATAGTTATTGACATTGGAGAGAATGCTTGAGTTGTACTCTCTACCTCTTCATTATGTGCTTTTGGGCGAAGCTCTTTAATTTCAGGTGATATAATTGATTTTACTCTACTCTTTTTATTTGATGGTAGAACTATAATCTCATCACCCACAGCAATAGTCCCACTTGCAATTGTCCCCATAAACCCTCTAAAGTTTAAATGAGGACGATTGACATATTGCACAGGAAATCTAAAATTAGCATCTAACTGTTTATATACATTTCTTATAGGTGTATCATTTAGAATATCCATAAGTGCCTTACCCTTATACCAATCACATCTTTTGGATTTATTTACAATATTATCACCATCAAGGGCTGATATAGGGATATATTGAAACTCAATATTCTCCCCATTAGGTAAAGATGATATTATTTTTTGATAATCTTTTTTAATCTCTTCAAATATATCTTGTGAAAAATCTACTAAATCCATCTTATTTATCGCGATAACAACATTAGTAATTCCTAAAAGAGAAGATATATAAGAGTGTCTTTTGGTTTGTGTAAGAATACCCTGCCTTGCATCAATTAAGATAATAGATAAGTTTGCCATACTAGCACCTGTTACCATATTTCTAGTATATTGTTCATGCCCAGGAGTATCTGCAATTATAAATTTTCTCTTATCCGTAGAGAAAAATCTATAAGCTACATCAATAGTAATCCCCTGTTCTCTCTCACTAGCTAATCCATCAACAAGTAGAGCTAAATCTATCTTATCTCCAGTTGTCCCACTCTTTTTACTATCTTTTTCAATAGATGCTAATTGATCTTCAAATATCATCTTGCTATCATAAAGCAATCTTCCAATAAGTGTGCTTTTACCATCGTCTACACTACCACATGTAATAAATCTCAATATCTCTTTATTCTCATGCTGTTGTAGATAACTCTCTATATCTTGTGCTATTAAATTTGATTGATGTGCCATTTGTAATCCTAAGTTAAGTAGTTTATAGTTTCATATTTTATCTATTTTGAGATAAGATATTGGCATTCTATGAATTATTGGCTAAAAATTAGATATAATAGCTAAGATATTAAATTTAAAAAGTGTAAGTTATAATAATCCAAATTTATCTATAAACTCTTTATTAATATCAATAAGCCCTTTTTCTTGTAACTTATCAAGTGTATCTTTATCACATAGAGTATCTTTTGGCCACTCTCTTGTGTAGTTATCTAGTTCATTTTTATTTGTTGCATCAATAGTAATAAATGGTTCTAATTTTATATCACGAGATGCATCAATATTATTAACTACTCTCCAAACCAACATATAAGCATTATCAATAAAGTTTGAACTATCATCTACAATTACTAAAATTTTAATATGATTTGAGGTACTCTCTAAATTTTTAATTAACTCTTTTTGAGAAGTAGTTTTATCTACTGATACTACACAAATTGGATTTTTGGTATCCATCATATACTGCTTTAATCCTACTATTTGATTATCTAACTCTTTTACTTTTATTAACAACTCTTCATCACTAATAGGATTAATTATACCATCTTCAATAGGCTCATTTGTAGCATCAATTCCTAATTTTCCACCCACTAGAGTTTGAGGGCTAGAGTGGTCAAGTGCATCTATTATTCCCTCACTAATTAATATATTTTTAGGAGTTAATCTATTGAGAATATATTTTGTAATCTCTATATCATCTTCAAGAGATGGAGCATCTTCATTTACAAATATAGCATGTTTTACAAAGCTCATCTGCCCAACTCCCCAAAATGCATGCATAAACTGTTTTGCATGTCCCTTATAACGAGTTTTCATCTTAGCTAAAATTAGATTATGAAATACTCCATTTTCAGGCATATAATAATCAATTAATTCAGGAGTAGTAGTCTGTAATAGTGGCTTAAATATTCTCTCAGTCGCCCAACCCATATACTTATCTTCTAATGGTGGCTTACCTACAACTGTGGCTACAAATGTAGGCTTTTTCTTCATAGTAATTGTCTCTACCTCCATTACAGGATAAGGCTCTTTGAGTGTATAATATCCTGTATGGTCACCAAAAGGTCCTTCTATCTCCATCTTATTAACATCTACAAACCCCTCAATTACAATATCTACATCTCTAGGAATATAAATATCATTTGTAATAGATTTTACAAGTTGAGCATTTTTACCTCTAATAAGTCCATATAATAGAAGTTCAAAAATACCATAAGGTAAGGGTGCTTGACCACACCAAATATATAAAGGGTCTCCTCCAATAGCAATAGAGACTGGCATTTTTTGATTTGCCTCTTTGTATTGGTCAAAAAAGCTTGAAGCATCTTTATGAATTTGCCAATGCATTCCAAGATGATTTTTATCATACTGTTGAAGTCTATACATTCCAAGATTTTGCATACTCCCATCAAGACTAGTTGTATATACTTGCCCCATTGTAATAAATGGACCACCATCTTCACTCCAAGTCTTAATAATTGGTAGTTTATCTAAATCTACCTCCTCTTTTGGAATTATAACATCTTGAGACTCTCCTCTAAATTTTAATCTCTTTGGAAAAACATTTTTAAGACTAAAGAGTTGCCCCATCATATCAATTTTACCCATAAAATCAGCAGGAGGCTTCATTTTAAGCAGACTCTCTATTTGATGAGCAATATCATCTGGTGCTTTATCAAATATCTTTTTAGTTATCTCTTTTGATGCAAAAACATTCATTAATACTGGCATATCATACTCAATATTTTTAGCTCTATTTATAGGTTTTGTAAATAAGATTGGACGAGAGTTATCTTGTTTAACCTCAATATAAGCAATATGTGGAATCTCTAACTCTACATCAAGAGGCTCATCTATAATCTTTAAATTTGCATTAGTTTTTAGCCATTTTGTAATATTCTTCATCTATATTTTCCTAATAATTATAAATATTTTTTAATCTCATCTATTGAAATATTAAGCTTCTTTGCTACTTTTTCAATAGGAAGATTAAACTCTCTTATCATGCTAATAGCATTCTTAATAGTAGCTTCTCTCTTACCAACTTCAATACCTTTTTCAATACCTTTTTCAATACCTTTTTCAATACCTTTTTCAATACCTTTTTTCATTCCTTTTTCCAAACCCTCTTTTTCAGCTTTCTCTTTTGCAAAATTCATTACATTATAATAATCCCATTTTGCTTTTAAATCTTGTTGATATTGAAATTGTCTATCTGCATCTAATGCTAAAAATTCTGCGACATCAAATGCTTCTTGAAATATCTCCTCCTCTTCTAATACCTTTGGAATATGTATAATATTATTTAGATTTTTTAAATAAAAAAGCCATTTATCTAAATGTGTAGATAACTCTTTTTCACTCTTTCTAAATTTTGGCATCTCAAGATAATAGTATGTTAATTTATCATAAAAAACTTCATTAGTTTTACAATTCATTAATTTAACTTTACTTAAATACTCATTATCCTCTTTACTCTCTTTTTTTCTCATATCACTATCAATTGCAAAATCCAATATTGCTACAAAATATATTTTTTTTAATTCATAATCCCAAAAACCTTTTTTAGACTGTTCTTGGATTGGAAATGTTGTATAATATATACTTCTATCTTTAAAATATCTCTGTTGGCTTCTTTGAAGTTCTACGATAAATTTATTATTTTTTTCATCTGTACAATATACATCAAAAATAGCTTTTCTATCTTGAATTTTAAGTCCTAATTTCTCTAAACTTCTATACTCTAAATTAATAATTTTATCATCTAATTCTAATAAATCATTTAAAAAACTTATCAAAAATTTTTTATTCTCTTCTGTTCCAAATATCCATTTGAAACCAAAATCTGTAAATGGGTCTATATATTTATCTTTTATCATCATACACATACTCTATCCTTTATTATTCTAATAACTTCCCTTTTTAAATAAGACAGCTACAAAAGTTTTAATTAAAATACTTAAATCTAATCCTACACTCCAATTTCTTACATACCAAACATCTAATTGTACTCTCTCTTTATACTCTATATCATTTCTACCACTCACTTGCCATAATCCTGTAATGCCTGGTTTTACAGCTTTGAAATATTCAAAATATTCACCATACTTCTCTATCTCATCATTTATAATTGGACGAGGACCAACTAAAGACATTTTACCTTGAAGTACATTTATAATTTGTGGCAGTTCATCTAGGCTAGTTTTTCGTAAAAAGCTACCTATTTTGGTAATTCGTGGGTCATTTTTGAGTTTAAACTCTGCTTCCCACTCTTTTCTTATCTCATCATTACTCTTTAATAACTCTTTTAATCTTATATCAGCATCAAGATACATTGTTCTAAATTTATATATATTAAAATCCTTTCCACCTACTCCAATTCTACGATGTTTAAATATAGGATTACCTGAAGTGGATATATATACTATAATATATAGTATTATTAAAAATGGCGCAGTTATTATAATTAAAGATATAGATAGCAGATAATCAAATATCTTTTTTACAACTCTATCAACAGGATTTAAAAGATTATTTTTGATAAAAAATGCTAAACCTTTATGGTTGATTGATGATATAATTTCGGCATTGAATAGTGGCATTGATGATATTCTAGGAAGCATAATAACACGATAAATTCTCTCTTGAATATAATCTATATAATATAATATATCACTATCTAAGACTCCATCAATTGCTATAACTGCACAATAAAACTCTCTCTTTGACATTGCATAATCAATACTCTCTCTTATCTCCTCTTTTGATGAACCATCTATAATAATTATCTGATGAATATCAAAACCAAAGGCATTATCTTTTACTAACCAACTATCAACATTAGCCATACTCTTTTTATCACATACTACTAATATATCTTCTCTTAAGAAACTATATCTTAAAAAATATTTTTTAAATAAAAATACAAATATAGGAATAGTCATACTAAGTATTATAAATAGCAGTATTATCAATCTTGAATGTCCCTCTGATTCTTTTGTAATAAAAAGAGTAGTGAATAGTATAATAGAGGCTATTATATTAGATTTAAATATTGCAATAGTCTCACTACTTGTTACCATTCGCTTAGTAATTAACTTATGATAAAAATATGATACAAAATATATAAGAATAAGCCAAAGATATTTATTATAACTATGCTCTTCTGGATTAGATATAAATTGATAAGATATATTTATATCAATAAATAATATAAATAATAACAACAGTAAAAAAAGTATAGATTTAAAGATAAAATATTTCATATTGGAATTATATCTATATTCAAATTAAAAGTGAATATAGCTACTTTAATATGTAAAAATATTATTCTAAATTATCTAATATCAAAAAATATTAATATTTTTTGATATTTAAAGTTCTTTTCAGGATAAATATCATATTATTACATATTAAGTGAATGAGAAAATTAAATATAGATACTTTGCGTGAGAACAGAATATCTTAAAATCTAAGGAGACAAGATGAGAAAAGTGCTAATTTATTCATTAATCACAGCTAGTTTATTACATTCTGCCAATAAAGATACAGATGAAAGTAAATTTGAATTTGGGATTAATGGAGGAGCTACTTCTATTATAAATGAGGGTGGAAATAATTTTGTAAATGGACAAGTTGGATTAACAATTCAAGCTAAAAATGATAGAGAAGTTGAACCAAGAGTAGATTTTAATTATATTAAAGTTGATAAAGATGAAGACCCAACTGTAACATCAATGACACAGATATCAGTAAATGGTGTATATAATTTTAAAAAAGATGAAAAAGTATCACCTTATATAGTTGCAGGTGGAGGTTATGAGTGGGTAGAGGGTGAGAGAGCTGGTTATGAATCAAATGCTTTTATCCAAGCAGGTGCCGGAGTTGATTATAAAGTCAATGAAGATGGAGTAAAACTTAAAGTAGAAACTAAAGCTTTGCAAATTGTTGGAAGTCAATATGATGAGGGTAATGAATTTAGTGTAACAGCTGGAATTGCAATGCCATTTGGTTTAGGTGGAGTACAGAAAGATTTAGATGATAATGAGTGTCCTATTAAAATAGAGGGACCAGACCAAGATAGAGATGGTGTATTAGATTCTATTGATCAATGTCCAAATACTCCTTGTGATTTTGAAGTAGATGATAAAGGTTGTCCTATTAAAGCTGAACTTGATATTCACTTTAAAACAGACTCATCAGAAATTAGTCAATACTCTATGAATATGATTACAAACTTTGCTAAATTTTTGATGAAAAATAGAGGTAGTTTAGTTAAACTTACAGGTCATACAGACTTTAGAGGAACTGACCAGTATAATATGGCACTCTCTTTTAGAAGAGCTAACTCTGTAAGAGATGCATTAGTAAAATTGGGTGTAAGTGTAAATAGACTTACAACAGATGGTAAGGGTGAGAGTATGCCAATAGCTACTAATCATACAGTAGAAGGTATGGCAAAAAATAGAAGAACAGAAGTAAGATTAACATATCCAGCATCGATAACTGGTGCGACAACAGGAGCAAAAAAATGAAATTAACAAATAGACTTTCGGTAGTAACAGTATTGGCAATTTTTGCCCTTACAAGTTGTGGTAGTAATAGAGCTGGTGATATAAATGATAGTGGTGCAGCACCATCAGAGAAGAGTGTATATGATCCAAATGCTGATAATGATGGTGATGGATTAACTAATGGTGAAGAGGATGTAAATGGTAACCAACAAGTAGATGAGGGTGAAACAGATCCAAATAACCGTGATAGTGATGGTGATGGACTTTGGGATGGTAATGAAGTAATTAGATATATGACTGACCCTCTTAATCCTGATAGTGATGATGATGGAGTAAATGATGGTAGAGAAGTTTATAGTTGTGCTGAAACTATTTTTGATACAGAAGCATTATCAACTCATCGTCCAGCAAATATAAATCAAGACGATAGCCCAAATACAATTGATGCATTAGACCCATATAATGATAGTGATGGTGATGGTAGAACAAATATGGGTGAAAAGCTAAAAGGTACTAATGCTTGTAATCCAGATGATAGTTATCCATGGGCAACAGAGAGTTGTGAGGGTATGAGTCTAGCAGGTGCTGTTTATATTCCTGGTGGATTTGATGTAGATGGTGATGGTAAAATTGAATCTGGTTTCTGGTTTACTCCATATCCAGCAAGTGCAACACCTCCTCTATTGGATAAAACAGATTATTCTAACTTTAATGAAGCTATGGAAGAGAAATTTAATATATTAAATGGTACTTCATTGAACTATTCAACAGGAAGAGTATATCATAGTAATGATATATATTCACCAGAATTTAGAGAAAATGGTAATGTTGCATCTAATTATCACTCTAATCTATATGGAATGGATATTCCTACTGTAATTGGTTCTTTAAATATTCCTTCTTGTACAGATGCTTCAACTGATGTTGGACCAAGAGTTCCAACTAATAAACAGTATATTCATGTAATGAAACTTATTGAAGCTTCAGGTAATCCATCTAATGGTTTGATTAAAAATGGTATTTTAGGGCGTGATTTAAATGCTCCAAAAAATTATGAAACACATGTATATTACTTAAACAAAGCTGTTCCTAGTGAGTTATTTAGAGAATATACAAAAGATATAGTTATTTTAAATGGATTTACACCTCCTTCTTATTGGGATGTATATGGTAATGATATAGTAAAATCTGATAATGGATTAGCATGGACAGATATTGATGTAGGTGATTTTGATTTCCCTGGATTTACTGATCCTCATGCTATTGTTGTAAGAAAAGGTTGGACAATTGATTTAACATTTGGTATAGGTAGTGGTGATTCAACTCCTACTGATCCTGTTCTATTTAGAATGGCGACACCTTATTTATCGCCTAGTATTGCTCAAAATACAGGTAGCTAATATTAAAAATATAGAGTTTGAGTGAGAACTCTATATTAAAAAACAGATAATTATAAAGCATGGCATTAGGAAGGGGTAAAATATGGTAGAAAATTTAATTAACTCAAATTCACAATTAGCACAAAATTCTCACTCCCTCTACCATATCCCTTTGTCTAATGCCATAAAAATTAGCTCTTTTGGATTAATATTTTTTATGTTTAATAGTTTCTCAATAGATACTATTACAGATAAAAAACTTTTTGTAAATGGTAAAGTAGAGTCTAAAATATCTCTAAATGAAGATGGTATTAAAGATGGTATAGAGAGAAGATATAATAAAAATGGTACTATTAAATATATAGCTTATTATAAAAATGGAAAAAAAAACGGCATAGAAGAGTGGTTTGATAGAGAGGGTAAAATTTTATCTCAGACACATTATAAAGATGATATAGTTGATGGAGTGGAAAAGATATATTACGATAATGGTGTAGTTATGCTAGAGAGAAGATATAGTAATGGTAAAAAACATGGGCTTGAGATAAAATTTAATAGAAATGCTATGATGTGTAGTATATTAATATATAATAATGGTATTCTTCAAGAGATTTAATTGTGGATATTTATATTTTACTATTTATGATAATTATTTTTTTAGGTTCAATAATATCATATATATATTATCTCAAAGATAAAGCAAATCAATTTGGTATAGTTAGTCGTGGAGTATGTCCATTTTGTAAAAATAAGAGTATAGAACTTATAGATACAAGAGGTGGAGGCTGTACTCCAAAACTTCTAACTTTCAAATGTACTCAATGTAATTATGAAAATAGTTTTAATATTCCTTCTAATTGTGGAATATAATATTTAAAATTACTCACCTAAAAGTTTAAATTCATAACTCTCATCATCATAATACTCTATTGTACCTTTTTCTAAATCATTATACCAACCATGTAAAAATATTTTTCTCTCTTCTACCCCTCGTTTTATAGCAGGGTATGTAAGAAGATTCTCTAGTTGATTCATTACAGATATTTTTTCGGTATATCTTAATCTTGTATCTTTATCTGATTTTCCATGAGTAAGCATTGCTATTTTTTTTGCATCTTGTCCTAACTCTAACCATTTAAGAGTATGTGTATTTTCATCACTCTTTTTAATATCTTTATATAATGATTCTATTGCTCCACAATGAGAATGACCACAAACAATAATATCCTGTATCTCTAAAACAGATACTGCATATTCAATAGCAGATGCCGTAGCGTGATAATCCTCATCAGGTTTATATGGAGCAACAAAATTACCAATATTTCTAACTACAAACAGATCTCCAGGGTTAGAACCTGTAATCATTGATGGCATAAATCTTGAATCACTACAACCAATAAATAGTGCTTTAGGATCTTGTCCATCTTTAATAAGCTGTTTAAATCTTTTTTGATTATCTTTAAATTTTACCTCTCTAAAAATTTCATTTCCATTTTTGAGATCATTTATATTCTTATACATTAGTCTATACTCTTAATAGAGTAATCCAATTTTTGAGAAGCATACATTGGTATTACTAAATTATAATTACTCGGAATATAAAATGGTTCATCTTCTAAAGTTATAACTTTAGATTTAGGTGAGATATTATATATATTTTGAGCATTTAGAGATAGAAATTTTTGTAGATTTCCTTTTGGTGCATTTCTCTCATCAAAAAGTTGAGCTAAAAGTTGTAATGCAATAGGTGCAGTAAATACACCAGCAGCACAACCATAAGACTCTTTTGCATCTTGAGGGTGTGGTGCAGAGTCTGAACCAAACATAACTTTTGGGTGTGCTAATAGTGCAACTCTTTGTAAAGCTTCTCTATCTTCATATCCTTTAGCAATTGGCTTACAAAATAGATGAGGATTTAGCATTCCCCCTGCTACATCATCAAGAGTAATTAATAGATGATGTATTGTAATAGTAGCATATAGATTTGGGTATCTATCTAATGCTTCTACACTATCTTTAGTTGTGATATGCTCCATTATAATTTTTAGATTAGGAAAAGATGATGCCAACTTCTCATAAATAGGTACAAACTCTTTCTCTCTATCCATTACGAATCCATCACTCTCACCATGTACACAAAGAGGAATATCAAGCTTACTCATAGCCTCTAATGTAGGACGAAGAGTATCTATATCAAAGCTACTCACTCCTCCATCTGAATTTGTAGTAATTCCAGCAGGATAGAGTTTAATAGCAGTAATATCATCTTTTATATCCTCTAAAAACTCATAACTATAATCATTTTTAAAAAATAGTGTCATATATGGAGTGAAGTTATTATCTCCAATAGCATCTATAATTCTATTTTTGTAATTTAATAGTGCCTCTTTTGTAGTAATAGGTGGTACTAAATTTGGCATAATTAATGCACCACTAAAAGTTTTAGCACTTAGAGGTGCAACAGTTTTTAGCATATCACCATCTCTTAGGTGAAGATGCATATCTAATGGAGTCTCTAGTTTAATTTGCATTATAATCCTTTATTACAATATATCTATCTTTTTCTTTTGGTATTATCCAATATTTTACCACTATTTTACTACGACTTAATTGAAGAAGAAGAGGTTTTTTATATTTAATAATAGGGTAATCAATTCCACCTGCAAAAAATTGATTACAACGAACTATTCTAGTAGTTGTATTTAATATAGCTAAATCTACTCTATTTGTATCAAATTGCCAAATTGCATAATCTGAACAAGTAGGATGATACCTACAACTTGCAGGTAACATCTTTGAGATATATTGATAACCTTTTATAATATGAGTAAAAAAGTTCATTACTCTGTATCTAATATATTTTTTAACTCATTTATATTTAACCGTTCTGGCAATTTATCACAATCATATTTACTATTATTATTAGAGGTAAATACCGTAGGTGTAGAGCCTTGTTTAAGAATTAAATTAATTATCATATCTTCTCTATCTTCAAAGAAAATATCATCAAACATTACAAATTTATGCTCTATATTTTTGATTTTATATAAGAATTCATTTTCATCTTCTACAAAATCTACAACATAACCCAATTTGCTCATTGTAGATGAGTATATTTTTGCCAAAAGTTTATTCTCTTTATATAAAAGTATATTTTTATTTTGGCTGTTATCTTTTGGTTTATCTTCCTTTTTTCTCTCTTCTGGCTTGATTTTTTGCTTTAATAAAAAAGTATTAATAACTTTTTTTAGCTTATCTACATCAAGAGGTTTAGATAGATAATCACTCATACCAACCTTCATATACTTCTCTCTATCCCCACTTAAAGCATTTGCAGTAAGTGCAATAATTGGAATATGTTTTAGTTTATTCTCTTTTTCAAACTCAATAATTGCTTTAGCAGAATCAATTCCACCCATTACAGGCATCTGTATATCCATAAAGATTAATTTATAATTACCATTTTTACGATAATCTAATGCCTCTTGTCCATTATTTGCAAGTGTAACTTTAAGTCCAAGAGTAGTTAAAATATGCATAATTAATTTTTGATTAATAGTATTATCTTCTGCTACTAATACCTCTACATTATTAAATACTTGTTGAGTATTTTGCTTAACATCTTCTGCTTCATCATCATCTGTTTTTATTAAAATCTCTAAAGCATTAAGTGTTTTTGTGAATGTAATAGGTCTATAAATAATAGCATCTAACCTATCTTCAATAGATTTAATATTAGATTTTAATTCAATCTCTATCAGTAAGACTATCTTCTTATCAAGATTTAAAAGTTTATTTAAATAACCCTCTGCTTTAACTTCATTATAATCAAAAATAAGAGTATCAACACTATCTTTATGAATAAGTATCTCATCAAAACTATATTGAACAAATGATGCCTTAGTAAATTCAATATACTCTTGTAGATGATAATATGAACTATATATTGCCTTATTAGATACAAGAGCAGTTTTAAGCATACTATAATCTATTTTTGCCAAATCTTGTACTTTATTTAATTTTTTGAAATCTAATTTAAAGAAAAATTCAGACCCCTCATCTACCTTACTATTAATCTTCATTTTACCCCCCATTAACTTTACAAGATTACTAGAGATTGCAAGTCCTAATCCTGTTCCACCAAATTTTCTACTTGTACTACTATCAGCTTGTGAAAAGGCATCAAAAATTTTCTCTTGTTGCTCTTTTGTCATTCCTATTCCAGAATCTTTTACAGCAAATCTTAGAGATACTTTTTTATCATTTTGTGATAACTGTTTTACCGAGATGGTAATTGTTCCATTAATATCTGTAAATTTAATTGCATTACTAATAAGATTAATAATAATTTGAGAAATTTTGGTTGGATCTCCTAAAATCATATGTCTAATTTCAGGATCTGTATAGATGTTAAGAGTAATATTTTTTTGTCCTGCTTTTGCACTATATGATTCAATAGCAGATTCAATTCTCTCTATTACATTAAATGGAATATTTTCAAATTCTACCTTCCCTGCATTAATTTTAGATAAATCAAGAATATCATTTACAATACTTAATAGATGTTCAGAGGAGTTTTCAATAATTGTCATAAACTCTTTTTGCTCTTTTGTTAATTTTGTATCTCTTAGAAGTTGTGTAAATCCAACAATACCATTAAGTGGTGTTCTAATCTCATGAGACATATTTGCTAAGAATAAATCTTTAGCTTGTGCTGAATCTTTGATAACTTTAGCTAGAAATTTATAAATCTCATTTGTATCTCTTGATTCAACAATCACTTTTAGTTCATCTTTATCATCTTTAGTAAGGTCAAATGCAATATCTTTAAGTGTATCTTCTAATACTTTTTTATCTTTATTTATATTATAAAAAATAAATGCAACAACTATAAACATTACTAAAGAGATAATTAATACAATAATATATAAAATAAATTTAGTATAAATAGATGAGATAAACTCACTTGATTTATCCTCTATATATTTAGATAAAATAGCCTGAATAGATTTAACTTGTTTAATCTTTTTTGATGATATATTTATAAATTCAGTAGTAGATACTTTATATTTAGCAGTTTTACAACTATTAAATATAGATACTCTACTCTCTACTATACTATTCTCAAAATTATCTCTATCAAATGATAAATTTATTTGAGATACAATATTAATATTCTTAATATTATCAAATGATGGAATTTGTTCTTGTGAAATAAGACTATTCCATATAATCAACTCTTTTGGACTCATTTTCATAGAAGAACTAATTATAAATGATATAAATGCACTCTCTGTATTAATATTCTCTTTTAAATTAGCTAATTCAACAAATTTTTTTGTATAATTTTCTACTAATTTTACTTTAGATGCAATAGATTTCATATCTTCTATTAATGGAAGAGTAATTTTATTTCTATATTCATCAAAAAAGATACTTTGATAATCTAATGAAATAGAGAATACACGATTTCGTATAGTTTTTAGAGTTTCATCTATTGAATTTAATCTATCACTTAAATAATTAAAATCATTATTAGATTCTATAATCTCTATTAATTTAGCTCTCTCTCTATCTACATTTTTTTGAGTTTTTCGTAGAATTGATATATCTCTTTTACCTCTTTTACCTAGATATATAGCACTCTCTAATCTCTCTTCTTCAATAGTAGAAAGAAACTTATCAATTTTAATAACTAGTCTACTATAATTAGAACTCTCTTGCCTATATTTATACTTTTTATATGTTATAAATGAGTAGTAGATAGACATTATTAATACAATACCAATAATTCCAAGTAAGAAAGATAAATTTCTATTATTTAAATATTTGATGTTAGACTCCTAATATTATAATTTTTTACTGTGATAAAGAGCTATATCTTTAATTTGTTCTTCTAAATGAATAATAGAAGGTATAATTAGAGTTGGTACAAAAATATCAGTTGTTGGTTCTAAATAAACTTTATTAATTTTCCAAAGTTTAATTATCTCATCTATCTCTTTTTTCATATCTAAAGGATATTTATACTTTTTAATTTTATTAAACTCCTTATCTATTGAAGCAATAGTATTTATTATATTTACTCTATTTACTTCAGTATTAAAATTCATTTTAAATGCCATATGAAATTTTGTAACTCTCTCAAGAAGATACTCTAATCTTTTAGTAGTCATAAACATCTTCTCTTCATCTGTAAAATCATAAGTATATATTTTAGATATAGAGTCAATCCCTTCTAATATTACCTCACTATAATCAAGCATTGAGAGTACACTATCCTTATCTATCTTATGATTTAATATATCAGTAATTTGATCCTTTGTATAACTTAAGAACTCAATAATACCTTGTGAATTATCATCACTAACTGTCATTGATATTTTTCTTAGATTATCACCTAGAGTTCTAATATCTTTTTTCATACCCCAAGTAATTGAATGCTTATGACTATATTTATCAAAATATAGATAATCTTTAACAAGTTTTTGACTAAAATATCTAATATTTTCTGTACTCTCAAGAACTTGAACACTACCTCTTGTAGAAGCATAGAGCAATGAAGCTAATATAATATAGATAAAAAATACTTTTTTCATAATATCAAAACTTATTTATATAATTCTAAATATAATTTAGTCACTTCATCCATCTTCTTAGAAATATCATTTGTTGTTATAAATACAATATAAGGTAACCTACCTCGTTCAATTTTTAGATAAAATTTATATACAATACTCCATAATCTATTAACTTCATTTAATTTTCTATTAATTTGAGGTGTATTTTGCTTATTTGCCATCAAAGATTTATGAATAGATGCAAAATCCTTTACAGCCTGTTTCATCTGTTCTATTGTATTTTTATCTTTAATTCCTGATTGATAAGAGATGTAATATTTTGCAATTCTTTGTGCAAGTACTCTTTGTCTTCCTGCTTCTGCTACAATCTTAGACTCTTTCTTCTTAATATTTTCTTGAAGAGAGTCAATTAGATATTGAGTACCCTCTAAAATTGATTCACTATAATCAAGAACTAACTGTCCATCATTAAGATTAAATTTTGTTTTGATTACAGCTTGAAAATCTTCATTACTCATTTTAATAAATTCTAAAAGATTTATAATCTCTGGATTATTGATAGATTTTGATAGAGTTTTTGCTATTTTATTAAACTCTGTTAAAGATTTAGTAAGTTCTCTATTAGCTTTACTTTTACCAACTTTTTTACCTATATAAAAATAATCTTTTGCAATTGTTTGAGATAGCATTCTCTGTTTTCCTGCTATATCAATAAGTTTAATTTTATCATAATCGTTATTTGCACCATAAGAGTTTGTAGCTAATAGCAGTGCTATTACTACTATAACCTTTTTTAATATATAATTCATAATTACTTCCTTATTTCTTTTCTATTTCAGTATATAGAGATACTACTTTATCCATATTATATAAAATCTCTAATGATTTTTTATATATAAGTGATGGTATAAATTTACTATTAGATTTACTCATAATCTCAAAAAATAGGAATGCTTTTTTACTACTTTTAAGTAATTTTTTAATCTCTTTTGTATTTTTTGGATATTTCTCTAATTTATCTAATGCAATTTTAAAACTATTTAAAGTATCTTTCATCTTTTCATCAAATTTTTTATCTTCAATACCCCACACTTTTAACATATATAAACTTGCTAATTTTTGAGAATACATTCTCTCTTTTCCAGCTATATTTATAATATCACTACTCTTCTCTTTTGTTTTAGATATTAATAGAGTTACAATTTTATCACTACTTAATAGAAGTTTATCAAGATTTTCTTTAAGTCTCTTAACTACTTTTAAAGATGGTTTTTCTTGAAGAGTTTTTTTAGATTTACTCCATAACTCTTTAGAGAGAGATAACTCACTCTTGATTTTAGAATCTTTATTAAATTTAGATAATAATTTCAATCCATCATCAAAATTTTTAATTCCATTTTGAAGTGCTAAAAGAGGATTTCCAAATTTATTATTCATTCCAACCATCGCATAAGATTTTAACATCTTTTGAGTTAGCATTCTCTGTTTTCCTGCTATATTAATAGCCTCAATATCACTTTTTATATCTTGCGATAAAAGGTTACTAATAGATATACTCAATATAAGTAATAATTTAAAATATTTTTTCATTAATTAATTTCCTTTATTTTCTGCTGGAAGTTCTGGTGCTTTTGTATCACCTTTTCTACCCTCAAGAGATTTTAAAAATGTTATAATATCGTGAATATCGGATTCTGTTATATTTTTACCAAGCTGTATTTTTGCCATCTCTTTTACTACATCTTCTAGCTTATCCATACTACCATTATGAAAATATGGAGATGTTTGAGTGATATTTCTAAGCGTTCCCACTTTTACAAGACCATTTTTACCACCTTTAAAATCACCAAGATGAGCAAATTGAAAATCTTTACCAACATCAAATGGTTGCATACTTCCACCAATAGCTATACCTGTATGACAACCTGTACAACCTATCTCTATAAATTTCTTTAAACCTTTTTTCTCTGCTTTAGTTAATGCATTATCATCTCCATTTAAATAATCATCATAAGGTGATGGAGTAACAAGTGTTCTCTCATATAAAGCAATTGTAGATGTGATTAAATCAAAATCTATCTTTATATCTTTGTTATAAGCTTTTTTAAACTCTGCTACATACTCTGGAATTGCATTTATTCTCTCTACTGCCTCTTTTGGAGTCATTGCCATCTCAGGTGGTGCTTGAATTGGACCTTTTGCTTGGTCCTCTAAGCTAGGACTTCTACCATCCCAAAATTGAGCATCAAAAAATACTGCATTATATACAGTTGGAGAGTTTAAATGATGAGGATTTTTAGCACCTTTATGTCCAATTGCTACTGGTATATTATCATCTCCTCCAGCATCTAAAATATGACATGAAGCACAACTAATATCAGAAGCTTTTGATAATCTAGGTTCAAAATATAATTTTTTACCCAATAATATTCTATCAGGAGTTAAAAGATTTTTTGGGTCAATTATCTTGTAAAGCTCTTTCTTATTATCTGGAATAGCTTTTAATCCATTATATTCTGCCAACTCTCTTAATGAAGAGTCATTGGCAGAAATAATAGAAGATAGCATAGCTACTCCCACAATTAATCTATTTAATTTCATATTACACCTTATATTATAATATATTTTATTATTTTAATTTTATTACAATTAAACTTTATTATTACTTATTATCTATATATTAAAAATTTTACTGTATTATATGTTAAAAAGTATAAATAATGAAAAATTTTAGAGGAAGTTATAGAAATAGTGATGATGTTCTGTTTTTAGTCAAACAGATAGAGCCTAAACTTACAGATATAAAGAGTAAAGAGGCTAATATTAGAGATGGTATGCATTATAGTGCAATGATTTCACCTGAATATGAACCAACCCAAGAGTATTTAGATATATTTTATAGGGCATTAGAGCTAAATAAAACTAAAGTGGCAAAAGATATTCTAAGTTTAGCAAATGAGATTAAAAATTATGATAAACCTATTTTAGTATCACTTTTACGAGCAGGGACTCCAATTGGTGTACTTCTCAAGCAAACTCTTAAGAAGATATTTAATATAGATGCACCACACTACTCAATATCAATCATTAGAGATATAGAGATTGATAAAAATGCACTCAATTATATTATTAAAACTCACCCAAACAGTAGAGTAGTTTTTGTAGATGGTTGGACTGGGAAAGGTGTAATTAAGAGAGAACTTGACTATTTTATTGAAAAATTCAATATAGAGTTTAATCAAAATATATCATCAGAACTTTTTGTATTAAGTGATATTGCAGGAGTAGCCGATTTTAGTGGAGGTTATGATGATTATCTAATTCCAAGTTCTGCACTTAATTCTACTGTTTCAGGACTTATAAGTAGAAGTATTTTAAATGATGAGTATATAAAAGATGGTGATTTTCACGGTGTCAAATTTTATAAAGAGTATCTATCATCAGATGTTACTAACTTTTTTATTGATACTATAATGAAAGAAGTACCAGCTCAAGATATTGATCCAATATATAAAAAAAATGATAATATAGCTCAAAATATGCGAAACTATATTAAAGATATTCAAAATAGATTTAAAATATCTAATATTAACTATATTAAACCAGGAGTTGCAGAGACTACAAGAGTTCTATTACGAAGAGACCCTTATGTCATTTTAGTTCAAAATATAGATGATGAAGCTACTACTCATATTCTAAAATTAGCAGATGAGAAATCAATAAATATTATAGAAGATAAGAGTCTGCCATATAAATCAGTAGGAATTATAAAAGAATGAGAGATATTAACTATTTAGAATTAGGTGCAACACTATATATCCCTGCTAATCACAAAGAACTCTCTAATGTAATTATAAAAAAGAGGTATCCAACTCTCAAATCTGTTGTAATATGTTTAGAGGATTCTATCTCTCATCAAGATGTAAAGTATGGAATGATAGAGGTTAAAAAGCTATTAAAGAAGTTAGTTGTAAGAGATAATTTTTTTATATTTATTAGACCTCGCCATTTAGATAATTTAATTGATATATTAAAATTTGATAATATTAATAAAATAGATGGATTTAGTATCCCTAAAATCTCTACAACAAATATATATGATTATATGAATTTATTAGAGAATAAAAACTTTTGGATAATGCCAATATTAGAATCTATTGATGTATTTAATAGTGCAAAACTAAGAGAAACTAAAAATATTTTGGATAATTATAAATCTAAAATACTTACAATTAGAGTAGGAGGAGAGGATATATTAAATATATTAGATATTCGCAAAGATAATGAAAAAAGTATATATGATTATATGCTTTTTAACAATGTTATTACAAATATTATCAATATATTTAAACCATTTAATTATAATATATCTTCACCTGTTTTTCATAGTTTTAGTGAAATTAAAAGCCTTCAAAAAGAGATTGAGATTGATATCTCTATGGGACTTTTTAACAAAACAGTTATACACCCATCACAAATTGATATAGTCCATCAATCATATAGAGTAGATAAAAGTGATGTAGAGATAGCTAAAAGATTAATCCAAACTTCTGATGCAATTATCTCTTTTAATGGTGCAATGTATGAAAAAACTACCCATATAAATTGGGCAAAATTAATAATCAAAAGGCAGACTATTTATGGCACAAAAGAGTAAAATATTTATATTTAGTGATATAGATGATACACTTATCCAAACGACAAGAAAAACTAATATGGATAAAAAGAGTAGAATTTGGGCAGTAGGAGTAGATAAAAAACCAATATCACATATGTATGAAAACATAGAAAAACTACTACGAACTACAATGAAAAGTAAAGAGATTTCAATTATCCCCACAACAGCTAGAACCCTAGAATCATACCAAAGAACACTATTTTATAGTGATAAAACTCTAAAAGATAATATAGAGTTTATAATCCTAAACTTTGGAGGAGTAGTAGTTATAAATAATCAAATTGATACAGAGTGGAAAAATATTATAGATGATAATTATAAAAATTTAAAACTTCCAATTGATAAAGTTTTTGATGATATAAATAGTATATTATCCCAAAAATTTGTTAAATATAATCTAAAAATTAGACTTTTAGAGGGATTTTATGTAGATATTCTAAATAAACATCATAGAGATAATATAGAATTATCTACTCAAATAAATCAAATTATAGAAAATTATATAAATGATGAATACTATATATATAAAAATGGTTCATCTTTTGCCATACTTCCAAATTTTTTGAATAAAAAATATGCCGTAGAGTATCTAATAGCAAAAGAGAAACCAATATTAACAATTGGAGCAGGAGATAATAAAAATGATTTAGATTTTATGTTCTCTACTGATTTTTTATTAGTTCCTAATGGTTCATATAATGCTAAGGTTTTATCTAAAGTGGTATAATTTAATAATAGAAAAGTGCAAAAGATAAATTTATAACTTTCTACACCACTTAAAAAATAACCTATCAGGATTTATCTCTTTTGGCAACTCAATATCATCTATAATATACTCTGATAACATCTTAGCCATAAGAGGTGCTAATACAAACCCTCTTCCTCCAAGTCCATTTAAAATAAATAGATTATCTATATATTTGAGTCGATAAGTTCTCCCTTTTTTGATATTAGGATAATTATCTAACATATATTTCACATCTATTATCTTACCAACTAAAGGAGAGTAATCTCTACTTCCTGCTCTATTTCCACAATATGTTTTTATTAGTTCTACTTTAGATATATCTATAAGGTGAGATGCTTTTTCTATCATAGATGTTATTTTTTCATCTCTATGTGTTGCACCAATTTTAATAATACCATCAAAGTTTTTTGATATTGAAACATTCTTATGCAAAGAGTTTGGAATATCTATATTAGATTTAAAATCCCCTCTACAACCATAAGTTGCACCTATTCCCATATATTTTATATCAAATAAATCATCTCTATAACCCGTAGCTAAAATTAGATTTTTGCTAGAATATCTATCTATTTGCCATAAATCATTATCTCTTTTAATATCTTGAACTTTTATATCTACTACTTCTATATCTTTTAATAACTCTTGGCAAATCTCACTATCACAAACACCAGCATCATCAAAGATAAAACCATCATATAGAGAGTTAATACTCTTCTTCTTTAATTCATCTATATTAATATCTCTAAATGATGAGGTATTAAATTCTCTATAAATATCAAACTTCTCACTATCTTTTTTATCTTTAGGTAGTCGTATCACACCTGTTTGATGATAATATTTGGGAAATTTTGATATATAAAAATCTTTTGCAAACTCAAATGATTTATCTGTAAGAGTTTTAAGAGGTGAAGCTTTGCCAATTTTAGAAGATACAAATGCACCAGCAGAATTACTTGCAATAATCCCATCACTAATAACTAATATACTCTCTGCTTTTTGGAACAAAGAGTAAGCAATATTTGCCCCTGCTACTCCTGCACCAATTATAATCGTATCATAATAATTTTTCATTTAATTTATATAGAAATCTCTTTGATATCAGCAATCTCTCTAAAGCTTTTATATATAGATGCAATTGTATTTAATCTATTATTTGCAATAGCCTTATCCTCTACATTTACCATCACCTCATCAAAATAGTTATCAAGATATGGTTTAAGAGTAAATAGTGCCTCTAAATGCTCTTTGTAATTATTATATTTTTTGGTAGAGATTTTTATAAACTCATTATATAATTTTGTTTCATCTTCATTAAATAGTGTTGTATCTACCTTTAACTCACTATTTAAATCAATATCTTTTGATATATTTGCAACTCTTTTAAATGTAGAGAATTGACTCTCAAACTCACTTGACGCTACAATACTATTAAGTGCATCAACCTTTTTGAATATCTTATTTATATCTCTCTCACCTGAAGCTAAAACTGCTATTAATAGAGATGGATTTGCTTTGATTAACTTATTTATTCTCTCAATTATAAACTCTTTTAATTTATCCTTATCAAACTCTTGATAATTATTGGCAAATGAGTCTATAATAGTATCAATATCAAATGCTATATCATACTCTATTACCATTCTAATAATCCCATTAACTGCTCTTCGTAAAGCATAAGGGTCTTTTGAACCAGTTGGAAGCTTCCCTATACTAAATAGCCCCATTAAAGTATCAAGCTTAATAGATATAGAGATAATAGCTGAAAATAGTGATGATGGTAACTCTGCTCCATCTCCAAGAGGCATATACTGCTCTTTTATAGCATTATAAACAGACTCCTCTTCTCCTGATGCCTTAGCATAATAATATCCCATAACTCCCTGCAACTCTGTAAATTCATAAACCATCTCACTTGTAAGGTCTGCTTTTGCCAAATTTATAGCACGAGCAATACTCTTTTTACTCTCTTTATCACTAAATCTACTACTATAAAGTTCAAAAAGGCTTAATGCTATCTTCTCTTCTCTCTCTATCTTATCTCTTAAAGAACCCAATCCGTCCATAAATTGAATTTTCTCCAACCCATCAAGAGATAACCCTCTCTCTAAATCATTCTTATAAAAGAACATTCCATCTGCCAATCTTGGCTTTAATACTCTCTCATTACCCTCTACTATCTTCGTAAAGTCATCACAATATGAGTTACTAACTACTATAAACTTATTAGTAAGCTTATCATCATTAAATACTGCAAAATATCGTTGATGCTCTTTCATAGATGTAATAATCACTTCAGGAGGAAGGTTCAAAAACTCCTCATCAAAACTACCAAGAAGTGCTGTTGGATACTCTGTAATTGCTACAATCTCATTTAAAAGTGCATTATCTCTCTCAATAGTAATATTATATTCTGCCTCAATCTTATCAAACTGAGCTATAATTCTCTCTTTTCGTTTAGATGCTTCTAATATCACTCCACCATTATCTAAAATATCTCTATAATCACTAATATCACTAACTAACTTAGGCTCATAACTTATCATTCTATGAATTTGAGTATAATTACTACTCTTAACTCCAAACAGAGATAAAGGAACAGAGTGATAACCAAGTCTTACTTGTAACCATCTAATAGGACGAATAAAACTCTCCTGCTTATCACCCCATCGCATCATCTTCCCAAAACTCATAGAAGCAATCCACTCTTTTATCATATCTTCAAGAAGTAATTCGGTATCTTTACCCTTTATCTCTTGCTTATAATAGAGAACATCTTTACCCTTTTTAGTAGATTGTGATAACTCTTCAATCTCTACTCCACACTTTTTAGCAAATCCAATAGTAGCCTTAGTAGGCTCTCCATCTTTAAAAGCCATAGCAATTGGAGCACCAAAATTCTCAATCAAACTATCCTCTTGCTTTGATGGAATATCTTTATGAATTAATACCAATCTTCTAGGTGTATAAAAAAACTCAAAATCACACACAAGCCCATAAGATTTCAAAATATTAGCCCAACTCTTCTCTATATTACCCACAATTTTAAGCAAAGGTATAGCAGGAAGCTCCTCTACACCTATCTCTATTAATAACTCTTTTTTCATCTTTTAAATCTCCTTATATTACTATTGCTTAATAGACTTCTTTCAAAATTTAAAATATATTTTGGTGGATTTCATCCACCCTACCAGTGATTTTTTACCGTAGGGTGGGTGAAACCCACCTTTTAAAGTAGTTTTGAAAGAAATCTACTACTATTTGATTATATACTACAATTAACATATTCTACCAAATATTTATGAGTATGTCCTGATATTCTTATGCCATATTCCTCTCAAATCTCTTAATATCACTATTCCACTTCTTACTACTAGGTTCTCTATTATAAATATTAACCTCATAAACCTCATCACTAATATCCAATACCATCACTTCACTCAAATATTTCTCTCTAGCACAAACCTCTCCAGAGTTTAAAAATAGTTTTCCATTAACATATTCTACCAAAGATTTATGTGTATGTCCTGATATTATTATATCGCTATCAGGAGTTAGGTAATATGGTATGTGCATTAGTTTAAATTTTATATCTTGGATTTTGAAATAATATGGTTCTTGTTTGATATTGATATGATTTAATAGATGATTATCATTATTACCAGCTACAATTACAAAGGGCAAACCACATTTTTTAATAGCTTCAATATGCTCCTCTAATACAATATCACCTGCGTGGATTATATACTCTACATCACAAGATAGCAAAAACTCTAAAGCTTCATTATGTAATTCTGTTTTTTTATGACTATCTGAAAGTATTCCTATTCTCATCTTCTCCCTCCTCTTCTATATCCTCTTCTTCTCTTATTAAAACAGTTATCACATATAGAGAATTTATATGAAAAATCAAGTGAAGTACCACATTTAGTACATCTTTTGCTAAGTTCTCCTTTTTTAAGAGAGGCTTCTATAAAGTTATTTAATATTACTCTTGAGTTAATGGCTTTTTCTGTATCTTTAAACTGTTCTGGGAATTTGAATGATAGCCATAGATATAGAGATATTTCTCTTACTCTATCTTCGGCATCTAGCATCATCTCATTTGTAATTGCAAATTTTGGCATATCTCGTGGAGGTATATATCTTACTTTTTCTCCTTGTGATAACATTTTGATATAGTGATTAAATTTATTCTCTATATATGGTGAAGATATACTTGCAGGGGCACACGATAGGTGATATTTACTGATTAAATCTAACTCATAATCATCTACTATTTGTGCTACCTCTTGCATTGAGTCAATATTTCCAGCTACAAATGGACCATCAAACTCCATATTATCGGCAAAAAATTCTAAAATTCGTGATATATTTTGGGTATCTAATATCTCACCAATTAATAATACATGCTCTAAACTTGCCATTATACTAAATGGAGGGAGGATTTTTGGTAGAGGTTTATCCATGGATTTACTAATATGAGTAAGTGCAGATGAGTTTAATGCACCTACAAATCCAACATCTTCTAATCCATATCGTCCTGCTCGTCCTGATATTTGTAATACTTCACTTACTGTTAGTTCTCTTCTTCTTAGTCCATCAAACTTATTATCTTTGGCGAATATTAGAGTCTTAATTGGTAGGTTTAATCCCATAGCAATAGCATCAGTTGATACTAAAACTTGACTCTCTCCCTCTCTAAATCTTCTTGCCTCTTCTCTTCTTACTTCAGGTGAGAGATTACCATAAATTACAGATACGCTATATTTTTGGCTTAATTGTTGTTTGAGTGATAATACATCTCTTCTTGAGAATGCTACAATTGCTGTTGCTTTTTCTATATTATCTAATGAAGTAGGGTGAGTTAGGGTTCTTAGTTCATTTTTTCGCTCAAATTCTATTATAGTAAGCTTTTCACCTAAATATTCACAAATCTCTTTAACAGCATCTAAGGCATCTATTGAACCTGTAACAATTACTTTTGATGCAGGAGCTCCAATAAGTGCATTTGTCCATGCCCAACCTCTATCTCTATCATTTATCATCTGAATTTCATCAATTAGACATACATCTACATCTACTGAGTTATTTAACATCTCAATTGTAGAACAGATATGAGTAGAGTCCTCATCAATTATCTCCTCTTCTCCTGTAATTAATGATACTCCTACACCATCTCTTTTAAGCTCCTCATACCCCTCTAATGCTAATAGTCTAAGAGGTGCTAAATAATATCCCGTAGAGGCACTTTTTAATATTTTCATTGCTTGATAAGTTTTACCACTATTAGTAGGTCCTACATGAAATATAATCTCTCGTTGCATATCTCTAGCCATTGGAAATAGTGATTTGAAATCTCTAATACTTTTAGCAAGTAGCTCTTCTCTAAGTTTTTGTGCTTTGAGTGGTTTTATATACTCATTGAAGTTATATAGGACTCCTCTTTTATGCTTCTCTTTTAGTTGTAGCTTTTTAGTACTCTCTATTATTGGTATAATAGTCTCTAATATAAAATTCTCAATTGCAAAATCGGCAATCTCTAATCCATCTGCTTCATCTTGCATAGTTTGATATAGGGTATCTATTGATAATTTAAACTCACTAATTTTCTCACCAACAACACTACTAAAATCTTCATCAAAAGGGATATGTAATCCTCTCCATAAAACCCCTGATAAAAAGTTTTTAGTATAAGATATATCTACATTAAAATCAATATCTATTCCAAATATTTCAACTCTATCTTTTTTTATAATTGTAAGTTGATTTGATTGATATGAGTTCTCTATCTTATAATCTTTTGTTGATACTAAATTAGAGAATATATCAATATCAAGAGGAATATGATATAAATCTATATCCACGGGGGCTTTTTTAATATGATATATTATTTCTGTTGAGGTTAAATATTTATGATTATCAAGAGACTCTACAAACTCCTCTATCTCCTGCTTTTTACTCTGGATTGAAGCTAATTGAATATTTTTAAGATTTTCTATAAGAGTATCATCATCATCTACTAGAAGTTTTAATATATCAATATTTTTAGATGTAGTTAATAACTCTTTATCAAATGAGTCTTGAAAAATCTCAAATTTATAACTACTATAAAACTCTATATTATTGCTATTAATAATAATATTCATCTTTTTTTCTATAATATTTAATCTCTCATCTAATCTAATATCAGATAATCTACCCAAAATCTTCTCTTTAGTTACTCTTGATACTACTTCAGTTGCAAAACTCTCCATTATTTTAAACTCTTCTTGCTTTGTCAAGTCTATATCTTTGAGTATAAATTCTATTTTAGACTTTGTATCATTGAGATATTTTTTAGATGATTTCAGATTAGATTGAGAAGATAGAAATTTTACAATAGTGTTTCTATCTCTATAATCTGCTTCACTCCAAACTCTACGAAGAGAACGGATTAAATCAGCTCTATGATAACCACTTTTAATATCTAATCTCTTAACAAGTCCTTTAAGAATGGGAGTATCAATATTAACAATCCCCTCATCAAAAGGAAGCCCATCAAGAAGCCCCTTTACTGTGGTATTTAATTTTATAAATGCTTTTTTCTTTTTTGCCATTATTTTATTATCTTTTTTAAACATTATAACATAAATTGGTTTTAGCAGATTAAAAATATAATCTCTACTTTTAGAAAAAAAAGGATAAAATTCACTTATAAAAATTTCTTAGGATAGATATGAATATAGAGTTTGAAAATGCAGTTAAAAAAATATTAGAACTTGTGGGTGAAGACCCAAGTCGTGAGGGATTACTCAAAACTCCATCACGAGTAGCTAAGTCATTTGAATTTTTGACACAAGGTTATCATCAAGACCCAAAAGAGGTGCTGAATAATGCACTTTTTAGTAGTAGTAATGATGAGATGGTAGTAGTAAGAGATATTGAATTTTACTCTATGTGCGAACATCACATATTACCAATTATTGGAAGAGTCCATGTAGCATATATTCCAAATGGCAAAGTTGTAGGATTATCTAAAATACCAAGAGTTGTTAATATCTTTGCACGAAGATTACAAATTCAAGAGCAGATGACAGAACAGATTGCAGATGCTATAAGTGATACTATTAATCCAAAAGGTGTAGCAGTAGTAGTAGATGCAAGACATATGTGTATGGAGATGAGAGGAGTAGAGAAGATAAACTCTACAACTGTAAGTTCAGCACTTAGGGGACTATTTAAAAGTGATGATAGAACTAGAAAAGAGTTTTTTGATATAATTAACTCTCCTCAAGGGAAGAGTTATTAATATAACAATATTAGGTGCAGGTGCAAGTGGATTACTACTCTCTATACTTTTAGCTAAACAAGGTAAAAGGGTAGTAGTATTAGAAAAAAATTCACAAGTGGGTAAGAAGCTTTTAATTACTGGTAATGGTAGATGTAATATTACAAATAGTGATATTGATATTAAATATTTTCACTCTCATAATATGGAATTTATATCTAATACACTTTTTGATTTTGATACTATTAACTCTATTTTAGAGGGTATTGGGATTATATTATCTATTAGTAGTGATGGTAAGGTTTATCCTATGAGTATGCAGGGTAAAAGTGTAGTTGATATATTATATTATGAGGCTATAAGTTTGGGGGTGGATATTAAATTAAATCAAGAGATACTCAATGTATCAAAGGATTTAGAAGAGTTTATTATCACAACTACTACCAATAAATTTAAGGCTTCTTCTCTTATTATTGCCACAGGAAGTAGTGCATATCCACAGTTAGGGGCATCTTCTATTGGATTAGATATTGCATCTTCATTTGGGCATAATATTATTACTCCTTATCCATCATTAGTTCAACTTACTACTACAAAGCCTATTAAAATATTATCAGGATATAGACAGAGGGCTATTATCAAATTACTCTCAAATGGTTCAGTTGTTCAGGAGTGTGAGGGAGATGTTTTATTTACAAATTATGGAGTATCAGGAGTTGCTATTTTAGATATTAGTTATCGTGCATCTATCGGAATGGCTAATTATGAGTATATGGAGTTATCTATCAATCTATTGGGTAATCTGAATATAAATCATCTAAAGGTAGATAAGAGTAGTAATAAACCTATTAAACTATGGCTAAGTAGCTTTATCCATCAAAAATTAGCTCAAACAATACTTTCTCAAAACTCTCTATTAGAAAAAGTTGAAAAAGATATAACAACTAAAGATATAAAAAAGATTATATACTCTCTAAAAAATTTCAAAGTAGAGATAGATGGTACAAGGGGAGAAAAGGGTGCTGAGGTGATGAGTGGAGGAGTAGATACAAAAGAACTTAATTATGATATGAGTTCTAAGATTGTAAAGAATTTATATTTTATTGGTGAAGTTGTAGATGTGGTAGGTGATAGAGGAGGATATAACCTTCATTGGGCTTGGAGTAGTGCATTGAGGGTAGCGAAATTCTAACTTTTGCTATTAAATGCTAAAATAAACATTTTCCAAACAGCAAAAATCATCAATCCATAAGCTATAAGTTTAACTAATATAGATATACCATTATCATAATTTAATAATCCTATTGTATTTAATATATAGTTAAAATCATGATACCCATCTTGTCCTAAAAATGATTTAGATGCAGGTATATGGAGACCTTGATGAGCAGTTGATATATACCAAGAGGTGTAATGTAATGAAAATCCTGTAAAAAATATACCTATATACCAACCAATATAGTTTAGTTGTTGTCTATAATAATATCCCACTCCAAAAGGAAAAAGCAACTGAAAAATAGTACCATTTAAAGCTGTAAAAAATTTAGGACAATCTAATAAATAACAAATTCCATGACCACCCTCGTGTACTATTCCTAAAGTCTGATTAGAGATAAAAAAGTATAAATTAAAAATCATATGAGTTGTAGAATTATCATTAGTTTGAATATTGCCATAAGGTGTATATTTGGAAAATAGAACTAAAAAAATAGAGAATATAACAAAAACTACTCTTTTGGTTGATAATGATATAGTATCTCTTCTATACATTATATAGCTACTAATAAGATAGAGATAGTCAAAGTTATTATAATTCTCATTTCAATTTCTCACCTTTTTAAATACTATTAATATATTATATAGTAAAAAAGTTAAAAAGATATTAAAAGTTATCTATTTTATATCATTAGCTATAATAATAAAATGTATAAAATATCATTAAAAGCCCTAAAAAAGGCACAACGATTTAGAAGTAGAAAAATAGATAATCCAAACTTAATAGATTTTGCATCTAATGACTATTTGGGATTGGCTAATAAAACAAAACTATTAGATAAAGCTATTAAATTAGTCAAAAGATATGATAATCATTCACCTCGCTCTTCAATGCTTGTAAATGGTTATCACCCTATTCATAAGCTTTTTGAAGAGAGGCTTTTAGAGTATCAAGAGTTTGAAAATGCTACTGTTGTGGGTAGTGGTTTTTTGGCAAATATATCTTTGATTGAGGCACTTACTAGAAGAGGTGATATACTTTTTATTGATGAAGAGTATCACGCATCAGGAGTTTTAGCTACTAAACTTATAGAGGATAGAGTGGTATATTTTGCTCATAATGACCCACAAGATTTGGAAAATAAATTAAAAAGATATAGATATAATCGTAGTTTAATCGCAGTAGAGGGTGTATATTCTATGAGTGGAAATATTTGTAATAGAGAGATTATTGATATTGCAAATAGCTATAACTCAATATTAATAATGGACGAAGCACATAGTTCTGGAGTAATTGGTAAAAACTTACTTGGGATATTTGATTATTATAATTTACCTATCAAAGAGAATTATATCAAAATGGGAACTTTAGGCAAGGCTTATGGCAGTTATGGAGCTTATATTTTAGCTTCTAATGAGATAATAAGTTTTTTAGAAAATAGAGCAAAACCTATAATATACTCTACTGCACCATCAATTATAGATATAGCATTAGCATTAATAAATTTAGAGTATATTCATAAAAATAGAAAAAAGCTACTCAAAAAGATAGAGGTTAGATATAAGATTATAAAAGAGATATTGAATATAGAAAAAGAGTCTTTGATATTAGCAATATCTCAAAAGAGTAATCAAGATGCTTTGTATATTCAAAAATTATTAATAGATAATGGATATATGATTGGTGCTATAAGACCACCTACGGTAAAAAGTCCAATTTTAAGGGTTATTCCACGGCTAGGGAGTAGTAAAAAAGATTTGATAAATATCTTGAAAATAATTAAATATAATAGAGTTTAAATAGCCTATTTTTTATACAATAAAAATAAGTTGATTGCCTAAATTTAATATATAATATCAAAAAGAGTAGAAGGGTATTTTATGATTAAAAGTTTAATAAATAAATTTATAAATAGTGATATAAAAGAGGATAAATACTCTTATAAAAAAGATATAAAATTTGGAACTATTGCCAAAGATAAAGCCCCTGATAAGTGGGTGAGAAGTACTTGTGGATATTGTGGTGTTGGGTGTGGATTGTATATTGGAGTCAAAGATGGCAAACCTGTACGAACCAAAGGAGACCCTGCTCACCCTGTAAATATGGGTACTCTATGTCCAAAGGGATTAAGCGAACACGAAATGGTAAATTCCAATAATCGTGTTTCAACTCCTATGATTAGAAAAGATGGCAAACTAGAAGCTGTAGAGTGGGAAGAGGCTTTTAAAACTACCTCTGATAAGTTCAAAGATATTCAAGCTAAATATGGTAAAGGTGCAGTAGCTTGTCTCTCAACTGGGCAGTTTTTAACCGAAGATTTTTATACTTTAGGTAAGTTTATGCAACTTGGACTTGAATCAAATAATTATGATGGAAATACTACTCTATGTATGGCTTCTGCTGTAATGGGATATAAACAGACCTTTGGAAGTGATGGACCTCCTGCCTCTTATGAAGATTTCTCTTATGCAGATGTGATAATGTTAATTGGTGCAAATATAGCCGATAATCACCCAATATTAAAGCTTCATATTGCTAAAAATAAGAAAATAAGAGGTAAAAAACCAACTATTATAGTGATTGACCCACGACACTCAAAAACTGCTAATATGGCTGATATATTCGTCCCTATTGCTCCACGAAGTGATTTGGCTCTACTTAATGGGCTATGTTATATTATTATGGAACAGGGTTGGGAAGATGAGAAGTTTATAAAAGATAAAACAAGTGGTTATAGAGAGTTTAAAAAACATATTATGGATAAGTATCCTCCTCAATTAGTAGCTAATATCACTGGAATTGATGTAAAAACTCTATATGAATTAGCACGAATTTATGCAGGGGCAGATAAATCATTATCAGCTTGGACAATGGGTGTAAATCAATCAAGTATTGGTACAGATACAGTAAGTGCTATTTGTAACTTGGCTCTTATTACAGGGAATTTGGGTAAAGAGGGAGCTAGTCCATTTAGTATTACAGGACAGTGTAATGCGATGGGGACTCGTGAGTTTGGATTTACCTCTTCAATCCCTGCTTATAGAAATTTTGCTAATGCCAAAGATAGAGAGGATTTTGCAAATATTATTAATGTACCCGTAGAACTTATCCCAACAGCAAGAGGTTATAGTTATCCTCAAATAATAGAGGCAATTGATAGAGGAGAGATAAAAGCATTATGGGTAACGGCAACTAATCCACTTGTGAGTTTCCCAGACCAAAATAGATTAAGAAAGATACTTAAAAAGCTAGATATTTTAGTAGTTCAAGATGCCTTTATGAGCGAAACAGCCCAGATAGCAGATGTAATATTTAGTGCATCAACTTGGAGTGAAAAAGAGGGGACTTATACAAATAGCGAACGACGATGTAATTATGCTAGAAAATCTGTTGAACCATTGGGTAAAACTATGAGTGATGCAAATATTGTAATAGAGTTTAGTAAATATTTTGAGGGTAAGTATGAGCTACTATTCAAAGATTTCAACTCTAGTGAAGATATTTTTAATGAAATGAAAAGAGTAAGTGCTGGACAACTTTGTGATTATAGTGGTATGAGTTATGAGAAAATTGAAAAATTAGGTGGTATTCAATGGCCTTGTAATGAGGAGTATCCAGAGGGTAAAAAACGACTATATACAGATGGATTTGAGTGTAAAACAGATGATGGCAAGGCTAAACTACTTCCTCTTGATTGGCAACCATTATCAGAGTCTTGCAATAAAGATTTTCCATTAAACCTAAATACAGGACGAACAGTAGAACAGTGGCATACAAGAACCAAAACTAAAACTATTGAGATTTTAAATAATCTTGCTCCCGAATCGTGGGTAGAGATAAATCCACTTGATGCTAAAAAATTAGAGGTAAAGAGTGGAGATAGAATAAAAATTGGAAACTCTCGTGGAGTGGTTGAAGAGCTTATGGTAAAAGTAACAGAGGTAGTAAGAGAGGGTGATATTTTTGTGCCATTTCATTATGCAGAGAAACTTATTAATAATCTTACAATTGCCGACTTTGACCCAAAATCATTTGAGCCAAACTTCAAACAGTGTGCTGTAAATTTATATACTGCTAAACACCCTGAGGGGATAAAGATGAAAGAGGTAGAGATAGCAGGAGAGTTGGAGTATCAACCAACTAAAGTTATACAAGAGGATAAGGTAGAAGTAAAAATAGAGGTTTAAATTATTTTAGATTTTTAATATAATATATTGCTTAGGATTAGATAATAAATAATATCCAATTTTAATATTTAAGTAGGGTGGGTGAAACCCACCATTTAACCATTATTATAATAATTGCTGACTTCTACCTAACTAACTAAAGATTTATCAATAATCTTACAACAGCTACACCATCTAAATTTGTATCAACTTTAATAATAGTAGAGAGAGAATTAGCACCCTGTTCTAAATTTCCTGAAATAGATGTTAAAACATGCCAATCTTTAATTGTAAAATCTATATCAATTTCAGAAATTTTATCTTTATGTATAAGCCTTTTAATATGCTTAATAGAGTGTATATAATATAATTTATTAATCTCTCGTTGTAATAGATAAGGTTTCATAATCTCAATATTTTTAAGCCAAACCTCCATCTCTTCCTTTTTTAAATATGATTTATTCTTAACCTCTTCTATCATATTAGCAATATGTTTCTCATAAGCTCTCTCTTCTGCCTCTACATGCTCTTCTAGTTTGGGTTCATACTTTTGAATTGTCTTTAACATCTCTTCATCACTATAATTATCGTGATTATCAACATAAATATTATGAGATTCATCTCTCTTATACTCTTTATCTATCGTTCGTAAAATTCTAATGGCAATTGGTAGATATATATATTTATCTATTTGAGATTTTCTAAAAAAAACACCATGTTGATTGATTATTGGTTTAGGTCCTGTATAGTATAATTTTAACATTTTTTTCCTCTAATTTGATTTAGCAAAATTGAGTATTTATAGCAGTATGGACGGATTTTAGATGGGATTTTCTCCAATCTACATAACTCTTTATACTCTTTTGGCATATTTATTTTGAGATATGGAGCGATAAATATCAAATTTTCTTGAGTCTCTATTACCCATAATCCACCTACTACAATAGAATTTGATTTAATAATCTCATTTCGTTGAGCATTACTTAAAAGATAACCTAACTTTTTGAGAGTTATATCTATCGCTTTTATTTTATACTTCATATTCTCTACTCTTAGGATAATAAGCTCTCTATATCTATAAATCTCTCTAAAATTCTCCAATAGTTGAGCTTTATCTATCTTGAGATAATCAAAACTTCTTACTACTCCATCTCTATACTTCTCTATGAAACTATTAGCAAACTCCTCTCTAAATCTATTTCTCTCATATTTATCACTAAAGTTTGAACTATCTACAAAATATCTATAATTATTAGACTCCAAAAACTCAATTAACTCATCTTTTGAAGTTTTAAGAAGAGGACGGATAATTTGATAATCTTTTCTTGTAGATATAGCCTCTAATCCAATAAGCTCCATCACTCCTGCACCTTTAGATAATCTCATAAACATCCACTCTAACTGGTCATTTAATTGATGTCCCATAATAAGATTATCATAATCTTGCATTAATTTATCAAAAAACTTATATCTTATATCTCTTGCTTGTTTCTCAAAATTACTATTAATACGGGGTGATTTTAGAGTATAACACTTTTTAAAATATCTATTTGCTAACTCTTTGGCATAACTCTCTTCATCATTAGAACTCTCTCTTGTTTGATAATTTACAAGTGCTATATCAAAATCAATATTATAATGCAAAAGTAAATAAAAGAGAGCAGAAGAATCAACTCCTGCTGAAAATGCTAATAGATTTTTTGAAGCTTCTAATAATTCTCTAGCTTCTATATTAATGATGCTAATAATCTATCACCTGCTATATCTGTAATTTTAGCTCTATAAACATCACCATATCTAATCTCCAACTCATTTGTATCATTGATTAATATATCTCCATCAATCTCAAATGCCCAATTTAAAGGTCTAGCAGATAGTATATATTCATGTTCATCACTCTCTCCATTTAATACTACCTCTACATCTTTTCCTATCATATTTTCAAGGGATTTTATATTAGTCATAGATGCAATATCACCTAAAATATTAGCTCTTTGAGAGATTATCTCTTCATCTATCTGCTCCATAGTATGGGCTTTTGTACTCTCTTCGTTGGAGTATTCAAATATAGATAATCTATCAAACTCAAACTCTTTTACAAACTCACAAACCCTTTCAAACTCCTCATTAGTCTCATTTGGATGTCCTGCAATAATAGCACTTCTTATCATACTATCTTTATGGCTTTTCATTCGTTTTAATAGCTCTATTGTCTGCTCTTCTCCAAATCCTCTTTTCATCTTAAGAAGCATAGAGTTAGCAATATGTTGTATTGGCATATCATAATATGTCTCAAAAGTGTTAGAGTTTGCAATCTTATCAATGAGTGCCATAGTCGTAGTTGATGGATATAGATATAAAATCTTAGCACTCTTTACCCCATCAATACCCTCTACCATCTCAATTAAATCAATTAATCCATCATCAAGTCCCATATCTCTACCATATGAACTACTATCTTGAGATACAAATGAGAACTCATAATATCCATTATCTACTAATCTTTGAACCTCTTTTTTGATAGAGTCCAATGAACGAGAGTGTAATTTACCCTTAAAGCTTGGAATAGCACAAAAGCTACAAACCTGATTACACCCCTCTGATATTTTGATATAAGCGTGAGATGACGAACCTGTAATTATACGATTAGAGTTCTCATCTGCTAAATATACACTATCACTAAATCTATTCTCTTTTTTTGCAATAAGTTCATCAATCTTCTCATAATCACCAACACCTGTAAATATATCCACTTCAGGCAACTCTTTTTGAAGCTCTTCTCTATATCTCTCACTCAAACAACCACTTACAACAAGAATAGAACCATCTTTTCTTATATTATGAGTATCAAGAATAGTATTAATACTCTCCTCTTTGGCAGAATCAATAAATCCACAAGTATTAATAATAATAACATCTGCAATAGAGGCATCATCATTCACCTCATAATCTCTAAGTCTCCCCAACATAACTTCACTATCTACTAAGTTTTTAGTACAACCTAAACTAATTAAATGTAATTTTTTACTCAATTTTATCTCTTTAATATATTTATTTATTACTCCAAAATGATTATAGCATAAAAAAATAAAGATATTTAAACTATATAATCAATTATAGAGTGGATAAAAGTAGCAAAGTAAAATAATATTTATTTTTATTTATATATCAAAGTCGGAGTCAGAGACCCCGACCTACGGGAACATTAAATTTATATAAAGTTTATTTTCATCACCCGACCCTAGTTTCCCTACTAAAGCTATAAGTTTATCAATATCATAAAAAATAGTAAAAAACCTATCAATAATTACCAATTTCAAACTATTTTTAGATTAAAGTGATAAGATACAGTAAGATTTTATAATAGAGGTTATAATGAATTTTGAAATAAAAGAGAGTTTGAATAATGAAATCAAATCAAATATATAATATACCAAATATATTAGCATTTAGTAGGATTTTACTTGCCCCAGTGATGTTTATTTTACTTGTCAATAGAGATTGGGCTATTTTTGAGGGTATTCATTATAGTTGGTTAGATTTTTTTGCAGGATTTATATTTGTAGTTGCTAGTAGTACAGACTTTTTTGATGGATATATAGCAAGGACATTTAATCAAATTACAATGTTAGGTAAAATCTTAGACCCATTAGCTGATAAGATGATAACTCTTGCAGGATTTTTGGGACTCATGATGCTAGGACGAGCTGATGCGTGGGCTATATACTTAATTATTACAAGAGAGCTTTTTATTACAGGACTTAGAGTATCTGCTGTAAGTCAAAATATAGATGTATCTGCTTCATTTGTTGGCAAGGTTAAAACAGTAGTACAGATGATAGCTATTGGATTTTTGTTGATGGAGTGGAGTGGGGGAGAGCTTATATTATGGGTAGCAGTTGTATTGACTTTGTATTCTGGATATGAGTATGTAAGAGATTTTTTTAAAAAAGTAGTATAAAATGGATAAATACCTTTTAGATACAATCTCTGATGTATCAAAATCACTCTTTAATACAGATTTTTTTGGAGTTTTTCACGGTTCTATATCTGCTAAAATATCTGAAAGTGGATTTATTATAAACAAAAAAGATACTATATTAGATGATATTGATGAAGATGGACTTGTAAAGCTTGATACTCTAAAGAGAGATTATAGATGGAAACTTGCAAGTCGTGATGTAGATATTCACGAACATATTTATGAGAATATATCCTCTGCTAAATATATCACATTTACAATGCCACCATATATTACAGCACTATCAATCAAACACTCCAAAATTATCCCAAAAGATTATTATGGAGTCAAACTATTAGGAAATCAAAGAATTTATGACCCTAAAAATTTTGATGATTGGCTACTAAGAGCTCCATTTGAAATACCAAAATTCTTTAAAGAACACGATACACATATTATGATAATAAAAGGCTTTGGAGTAATTTCATATGATAGAGATTTAGTAGAGATGGTAAAAAAGATTGCTATTTTAGAAAACTCTTGTAAGTTATTATCTATTAGTAATTTGTAGTTTATCTATCTTCTCTTGTGTAGTTGTAATTATCCACTCTACACCATCAATCCCAAAATCTCTATTATACTTATCAATCCCTAATCCTCTAAGAGTATGTAGAGTTTTATCAATTTGATTATAAGGTGTAGAAAATTTATAATTTATCTCTTTGATATACTCCACAAGCTCACAAGCATCTACTACCATTTTAGTAGCATTCCCATAAGCCCTAGCTAATCCACCAATACCAAGCTTAATCCCTCCAAAATATCGCACAATCAAAAGAGATACATTTATCAACTCTTTACCTCTTAATACATTAAGTGCAGGTACTCCAGAAGAGCCTTTAGGTTCTCCATCATCAGAACTATTCTCTACAATTTGTTCAAACTCATTAAGGTTTCTAAGAGCATATACTATATGATTAGCTTTTGGATTATTAGCTTTTAACTCCTCTCTTAGAGATTTAAAATTCTCAATTGGAGTAAGATATGCTATAAACTTTGAATGTTTTACTTCATAGGTAGCAGTGAATGTTTGGGTGATTGTTTTCATAATATAATTTTATTCCTTTAAATTTCTTTAATTATTATAATAGTGGGTTTCACCCAGCCTACACATTTTCTCTATTAAAAAATCTACCTATTATAATAACAACCAATCCAATTAAAATACCAATAACATCTGCAACCACATCATTAACCTCTCCAAATCTTGTAGTTGTGAATAGTAGTTGAGAGAGTTCTATAAATACTCCATATATAAAAAGTATGCAAAATATTGTTGTAGATTTAAGTTTATATGATAATTTAAGTAAGATAGATAGCACAAAAAAGGCTATAAAGTGATTAGTTTTATCCCAAAGGGGAGTAGCTATTTCTGCTATTTCAAGTGGGATTAGTGCTAAAATATATATAGATACCGTAGCAGTATATAGAGAAATTTTATATAGTTTTAATCTGTTCAATTATAAAATCCACAAAATCATCATCATCATTAAAACAACTAGCTACTATAAAATCATCATAACCTATTTTTTCTACTATTTCACGACTCTCAATATCTAATTCAAAAATTGTCTCTGCATTATCTATTGTAAATGCTAAGGGGTAGATTAATACTTTTTGATTGGTTGGATTTCTTAGGGTATGATTTAATGATGGAGTAAGCCACGCAGATGAACCAACTTTTGATTGATATACAAGCTTTATATCATTAAACTCTAACCCTTTAAAGTGTAAAAAAGTCTTAATTGCAGAACTATTTGCCTCTATCTGCTTCTCATAAGGGTCCCCATTTTTAATAATACTCATAGGAAGTCCATGAGCTGATAAAATCAAATCATACTCTTTTGAGTTTTTCTCTTTAATAGCATCTTTAATTTTATTATATACCATCTCTAAATATTTAATATTATCATAATACTCATCTATTAAGGTAATTTTTGGGTGATAATCTAACTCTTCTAAAATCTCTTCTATATCTTCAACTGATGATAAAGTAGTTGTTGTAGAGTATTGAGGATACATAGGAAAAAGAGTTATATCTTTTATATTATCTTTTTGCATTTTTATAAGTGCATCTTTAGCAAATGGTGGAGTATATCTCATAGCCATATCTATACTCATATCCAATTTAGCACTTAATTTATCTATAAGTTTTTGAGTAAGCTCTGTAAGAGGGGATTTACCTCCAAATAGCTTATAGTTGGCTTTTACATCTTCTAATCTATTTGTAATTATAATATATGCTATTAATTTTCGTAGATAACTATTCATTGGTAGAATATTCTTATCACTAAACATATTTTTTAGAAATAATTCTACCTCATCAATAGAGTTAATTCCTCCCATATTTAATAGTAGTAATCCTCTCTTCTTATCCATAAACTTTAACCTCTTGAGCAAAAAACTCCTCTATAACACCTCTCATCTCTTCTGGATTAACTATTCTATTAACATTATTTCTAAATATTGACGCACCATCATATCCCCCTTTTGAGTAGGTATGAAGATGTTTTCTAAATAATATTGCCCCATAATCACCATAAAAATTTATCATCTGGTCATAATGTTCTAATATCACCTCTTGGATAAGTTGGCTACTTGGTTGCTCATCTCCATTCTTCATTTGAGTAAAAATCCACGGCTTACCTATCGCACCTCGTCCAATCATCAACCCATCAGCTCCTGTATAATCCAATACCCATTTAGCTTTTGCAGGAGTATCTATATCTCCATTAGCAATTACAGGAATAGATATAGCCTCTTTTATCTCTTTGATAGCCTTATAATCAACAGGGGCTTTAAATTTACCACTTCTAGTCCTACCATGTACAGCTATAAAATCTGCTCCAGAATCTTCTACAAGTTTAGCAATCTCTATATGATTTTTCTCTTCAAATCCTAATCTTATTTTGACACTCGTGTACTCTTTGTTTGAATATTTTTTGATACTCTCAATAGCTTTTGCCATTTTAGGTAAATCATTCAAAAGAGAACTTCCAGAGAGGTTATTTACAACTTTTGGTACAGGACAACCACAATTTAAATCAATTATATCAATATCATCTCTCTCATTTAATACCTCCACAGCACTCCGTATAATATCAGGCTTAGAACCTGAAATCTGTACAGAGTAGGGAGTTTCTAAAGGACTCTTCTCAACCATTTTCAAAGTTTTAGCATTTTTATAAACTAAAGCATTAGAACTTATCATCTCACTTACCGTTAAATCTGCTCCAAATTTTTTAACCACACTTCTAAGAGGCAGGTCTGTAAAACCTGCCAATGGAGCTAATACAAATATAGGCTTAGAAAAATCTAATAACATTAATTACAAACACTCTTTTTATCTATAAAATCTTCTAGTTTAAAGCGATGATTATTATCTCTTAGTTCTATTAATACACGATATTTCATAAACTCATTATCTTTTTGTTCCTCTAAAAACTCTTTTACATCTTCTACTCTCTCATAATCAAACAACATACAAATATAAGCATTTTCTGCTTTTGTATCATTTTGTCTATATTTATTAAATAGTGCAATATTAACTTGAGGTTTTAACTTTTTCATTGTAGTAATTGATAATCTCATATAATCTTCACACTCAAAATCAAGTGCATTTACAAATTTATCAATAGCCTCTTCATTAAAACCTAACTTCTCTCCATTATCAACTCTATCTAATATCTTATAAAAGTTATCCATATCTAATAGTGTAATATATTTTAATATATTTTCTAAGTTTGCATTAGTAAAAAATCTCTCTAATGCACTATCTACAACACTCTTATCAAAACTCTCTTTTGAACGAAGAACCTCTTCTGCAAATTCATCATCACTATTGAGTCTATTAATACTATTTTGAATAATTAAAGGGTTATTAGATGATAATCTTTTTTTGATATTTTTATCTTTTATCTCTATATAGTTTCCACTATTAATACCCTTAACAATCTCTAAAGCTCTTACAAATCTATTATCTAATCCTTCTGCTGAACCATTAGTTTCAATAGAACACATATCCAAGATAGATGCACTATTTTTCATATCATCTTTGATATATTTATGTTTTGTTGGTTGTTTTAAAATAGACCAATACAAAGCATCTTTAAGAGTCTCTACATCTTTATTCCATCTTTTAGCTTTAAAATATAATTTTGTACCATAATATATCATATGTAATAGAGATGTAATAAAAATTATTACCATAGGTATTGATACCCAGATATAAATTGGTAAATTGAGTGTAATACCAAAAAACTGTTTTGTATATTCATCTGTACTAATAGAGTACGCTAAACCACCTAAAATCCCCATTAAAATAAGAGATGCCACAATATATAGAGTTATTCTCATAATAAAATCCTTTTATTTTGTTTTTTCGTTAATTTCACGACAAGTTATACAAAATCGTGCAAAATTTTTAACTTTTAATCGTTTAATTCCAATAGGCTCTTCACACATTTCACAAATACCATATAAACCATTTTTTATTTTATCTAAAGATAGTTCAATCTCTTTTAATTCTTTATGGAGTTGTTCCATAATAGCATTATCTAGATTAGTTTCAGTAAAAATAGATGCATCATCTCCCTCATCATGAATATCTTTATCTCTAATATTAACTATATCATTCTCTATCTCTCTAATATTTAGAATAACCTTATCTTTTCGTTTAATAAGTTTTTCTCTAAAATCTTCTAGTTGTTCTTTTGTAAGCATACTTTCCTCCTCGTTTTTATTTATGGTAGGGATGATTATTAATAATACTCAATCCTCTAAAAATTTGTTCGCTCAATACTACTTTGACTAATTTATGAGACATAGTTATCTCTCCAAAAGATACTTTTTTATCACACATATCTAAAAATGATTTTTCAAATCCATAAGCACCACCAATAAAAAAATTTACAACTTGCTTATCTCTCATTAACTCCCCAAATTGATATGAATTAACTATTTTACTAGATGGGTCTAATGCAATATTATATCCACCTTTTAAATATCCTAAAAGTGCTTCAGTATAGCTCTCTTGTGCCTTTATAGATGATATATCTTGTGCTTTTGAGATATTTTTATTAAAAACTTCAATAATCTCTATATTAGCAAATCTATTTATCATATTTTGGTAATGTTTTATTAAAGGTGCATATATTACATCTTTACTTTTTTTATCTATTATAATTATATTTATTTTCATAATTCCTATCTATTCTATATAGTATAAGAGGCATTATAAAAAAAGTTTATATAAAATCTGTTTAAATTGGATAAAATTATAGATTTTTTGGTATAATAGAGTTATTAATAGTAGTCTTACAATCTTAATCTATATTATTCTAATATAAAAATCAATCAAAAATATATCATAATTGTTAAAAAAATATATATAATCAAATTTTATATATTTTGGTATAATAAAATTATAATAGGAGTATCAAAAATTGAATAGAGTAATTTATATAATTTTAATTGTTTTATTAGTAATATCACAATCTATACTATTGTATAAACTCCACCTAATAGAAAATAAACTTAATAATTTAATTACTCAGAAAATAAGAAATCCTATTGAGAATGGTTCTCCAATCAAAAATATATTAGAGATAAATGATATTATAAAAAGAGATAGATTAATTATTGAAAATATGAAAAAAGATACATTTGAATCACATAGTCAATTTGATGCAAGGCGTTATAATGCTAAAATGGCTTTGAAAAAAAAGGTAATAAGATTAGCAAATAGTAATATATCTAATAAAATAGTTGGATATTTATCAATGGATAGCTATGATGCTGATATGCAAAAAATGCAATTATCATTGAAATGGAACTCTTTGCATAATATGTTTAATACTAAAGATAAAGAGAAACTATATTTAGATATAAATAGAAAAGATGCAAGAAGATTATTTGAAGATAAACGAACATATCCATTCTATATTACAATCAAATTTATCAATTATAAGATATTAATAGATAAAATTTTTATTAAAGATATGGATAAAAGATTTTATTTAAATAAAAAGTTTGTTCTTTTGAGAAATATAATGGTACAAGATACACCTTATGCTAAAGATACCTCATGGCAAGATGCAATAGAGTATTGTAATACTCTCTCTCTTGCATCTTATAGTGATTGGAGATTACCAAATAAAGCAGAATTAAAAGATATTTATAACTCAATTGGTAATTTTAAAAATATAACACTCTATTGGTACTGGTCATCAACAAGTAAAAATGAGAATGAAGCGTGGTATATGAGATTTAAAAATGGACAAGAGTTTTGGAGTAATAAATCTAATCTATACTACTCTTTATGTGTTCGTGATATATAAAAATCGTTAAGCTAATTTAGATAAAATATTATAAAAAGATAAAAGGTATTTAAATTTTATGAAAAGATTAGTAATAAAAGTAGGTTCTCATATACTTACAAAAGATAATATACTCTTAGAGGAGCGAATAGAAGATATATCACAACTTATATATCAACTTAGAGAAAAAGGTTATGAGGTAATATTAATAACTTCAGGTGCAGTGGCTGTGGGATATTCTAAAATTAAGTTAGATATGAATAGTTTAGAAAATAGACAAGCTCTATCTGCTATTGGACAACCATTTCTTATGAATATATATCAAAATGAATTTTCTAAATATGATATTATAACTTCTCAATTTCTTCTTACAGAAACCAATTTTGACCTTAGAAGTAATACAAGATATGCAAAAAGAGTAATAAATACACTTTTATCTAAAGGGGTATTACCTATTATAAATGAAAATGATACAACTGCTACAAAAGAGCTAGTATTTGGAGATAATGATTCTCTCTCTGCTAATGTTACATACTATTTTGATTGTGATATGTTAGTAATTCTATCTAATAATGATGGATACTATAATAGTGAGGGGTTATTTATAAAAAAGGTATCTACTATTGAAGATAATGAGATTAAAAACTCTCTTATATCATTTGGAGGTTTATCTACCAAGCTTGAATCTGCAAAATTTTTATTAGATAGAGGTAGAGAGATGTTTTTATCTAATGGTTATGATTTGAGTGATGTAAGAGAATTTTTATTAAATAATAATCATCAAGGAGGAACACTTTTTAGTCAATAGATATAGTTTAGTCTAACTGACTAAAGTAACTTGAATAAAAAAAATCATAAAAGACTTGACAAATGATGACTAAATGTTGTATAATTACATCAAGCATTAAAAAATGCAGTAATTAAATTTGATAAAAGGTAGTTTTATGAGTGATAAAACAGAACAATCAAAGCCAGAAGAAGAGATAGAAAACCCTCTTACTGATGAGATAGAGATGGAAGAGGAGAAAGCCCCAGAAGTTGATGAACTTGAAAAGGCAAAGGCAGAAGCTTTAGAATATAAAAATAAATATTTAAGAGCTTACGCTGATTTTGAAAACTCTAAAAGATTAATGCAAAAAGATAAAAATGCAGCAGTAGCATACTCTAATGAGAAGTTTGCTACTGATATTTTAGGCGTACTTGACTCATTTGAACAGGCTATTAATACAATTAATGCCGTTGAAGTAGATGAGGAGAGTGAAGTTTTAACTAAAATTAAAGAGGGTGTAGATTTAACATTCCAACAACTTAAAAAAGTTTTGGAGAAAAATCATATTACTGAGATTAATTGTGAGGGAGAGCTTGACCCAAATCTTCATCAAGCAATTATGCAAGTAGAGAGTGATGAGCATGAGAGTGGGCATATTGTTTCTGTTATGCAAAAAGGTTATATGATAAAAGATAGAGTTTTGCGTTCTCCAATGGTGAGTACAGCAAAATAAACGATTCTTTCGGAACTTGTGCTTTAGCTCCAGCTTTTTGTGAGGTTAAAGCCACACTTCCGATAAAATAAATTATAAATTATAAAGGAAAAAGAGATGGCAAAAGTATTAGGAATAGATTTAGGAACAACAAACTCTGCAATGGCAGTTTTTGAAAATGGCGAAGCTAAAATTATAGCAAACAAAGAGGGTAAAAATACAACTCCTTCAATTGTAGCATTTACAGATAAAGGTGAAGTTTTAGTTGGTGAAACTGCAAAAAGACAAGCAGTAACAAACCCTGAAAAGACAATTTACTCAATTAAAAGAATTATGGGATTAATGTTTGATGATGAACATGCAAAAGAGGCAAAAGATAAACTTCCATACCATATTATTAATAGAAATGGTGCATGTGCAATTGAAGTAGCAGATAAAACTTATACTCCTCAAGAGATTTCATCAAAAGTTTTAATGAAATTAAAAGAGGATGCAGAGGCATATCTTGGAGAGACTGTAACTGATGCAGTTATTACAGTTCCTGCTTACTTTAATGATAACCAAAGAAAAGCAACAAAAGAGGCTGGAACAATTGCAGGGCTTAATGTTCTTAGAATTATTAATGAACCAACTTCAGCAGCATTAGCTTATGGACTTGATAAAAAAGATGCAGAGCAGATTGTAGTTTATGATTTAGGTGGTGGTACATTTGATGTTACAGCACTTGAAACTGGTGATGGTGTAGTTGAGGTTATGGCAACTGGTGGTGATGCATTCCTTGGTGGTGATGATTTTGATAATAAATTAATTAATTATATTGCAGATAACTTTAAGAGTGATACTGGAATTGATATTAAAAATGATGTTATGGCACTTCAAAGAATTAAAGATGCAGCAGAAAATGCTAAAAAAGAGCTTTCAAGTGCAACTGAAACAGAGATTAATTTACCATTTATTACAGCAGATGCAACAGGACCAAAACACCTTGTTACTAAAATTACAAGAGCAAAATTTGAGTCATTAATTGCTGATTTAGTATCCAGTACAATCAAAACTATTTCATCTGTTATATCTGATGCAGACCTTACTAATTCTGATATTAAAGAGGTAATTATGGTTGGTGGTTCTACAAGAGTTCCTTTAGTTCAAGAGGAGGTTAAAAAGTATTTCTCAAAAGAGCTTAACAAATCTGTGAATCCTGATGAAGTTGTAGCTTTAGGTGCTGCTATTCAAGGTGGAGTTTTAGCGGGTGATGTAAAAGATGTTTTACTTCTTGATATTACACCTCTATCACTTGGAATTGAAACTTTAGGTGGAGTAACAACTAAATTGATTGAAAAAGGTACAACAATCCCTGCTCAAAAGTCTCAAACATTCTCAACAGCAGAAGATAATCAACCAGCAGTATCTATTCATGTTCTTCAAGGTGAGAGAGAGTTCTCAAAAGATAATAAATCTCTTGGTATGTTTGAACTTAGTGATATTCCACCAGCTCCAAGAGGTGTTCCACAAATTGAAGTAACATTTGATATTGATGCAAATGGTATTCTTACAGTTTCTGCTCAAGATAAAGGAACAGGAAAATCGCAAGAGATTAAAATTACTGGTTCGTCAGGTCTTAGTGATGAAGAGATTGAAAAAATGGTACAAGATGCAGAAGCTCACAAAGAGGAAGATGAAAAAAGAAAAGAGTTAGTAGAAGCTAGAAATCAAGCTGATGCACTTATCCACCAAACAAAAAAATCAATTGATGATTTAGGTGCAAACTTTGATGAAGCAGAAAAAGCAAATATTGAAAAAGCATCTAAAGATTTAGAAGATATTATTAAAGATGACAATGCAACTAAAGAGCAAATTGATGAAAAAGTAAAAGCTTTAACAGAGATTAGCCATAAATTAATGGAAGCAGTTTATGCAAAAGAGCAAGAGAAACAGGGTGGAGCAAATCCAGCAGATAAAAAAGCAAAAGATGATGATGTTATAGATGCAGAAGTAGAGTAGGTCGGAGTCTCCGACTCCGATACCAATTATTTGTTGTTTATTGTCGGAGTGGGGAGACTCCAACCTACAACAATCAAAACAATCCGTAGGGTGGGTTTCCAACCCACCAAATTAAAATCATAAAAAATATAATAAAAAAGAGGAAAATGTAAATGGCAAAACATCAATTTCAAACAGAAATAGGACAACTTTTAAAATTAATGACTCACTCTTTATACTCAAATAAAGAGATTTTTATTAGAGAACTTGTATCAAATGCAAGTGATGCACTAGATAAATTCAACCACCTAAACCTTACAGATGAAAATTTTAAAAATCCAGATTGGAAAGGTCAAATCAATATCAAACTTGATGATGCAGATGGAACTCTCTCTATTATAGATAATGGTATTGGTATGAATGAAGATGATTTAATGAACCATCTTGGAACTATTGCAAAATCAGGTACAAAAGCATTTGTAGAAAATCTTACAGGTGATGCTAAAAAAGATTCTAATTTAATTGGACAATTTGGTGTTGGTTTCTACTCTGTATTTATGGTAGCAGATAGTGTAGATGTAATCACAAAAAAAGCAGGAGAAGAACAAGCATATAAATTTACAACTGATGGAACTGGTGAATTTGAAATCTCTCCTGTAACAAAAGAGTCTCATGGAACTGTAATTTATATAAAATTAAAAGATGATGAAAAAGAGTTCTTGACAAAATGGAGAGTTCAAGAGATTATTAAAAAATACTCAAATCATATCCCTTATCCAATTATAGCACACTTTACTGAAGAGGAGACAGAGGGTGAAGGTGATGATGCAGTAACTAAAACTGTAAGTAAATCAGAACAAATTAATGAAGCAACAGCACTTTGGACAATCAACAAATCAGAGCTTAAAAAAGAGGATTATATAGAGTTTTACAAAAGTTTTTCTCATGGTGATGATGAACCAATTAAATATCTTCATAATAGAGTTGAGGGTGCAAATGAATTTACAACACTTTTCTATATTCCAAAAACAGCCCCAATGGATTTATACAGAGCAGATTATCAAGCAGGTGTAAAACTTTATGTAAAAAGAGTATTTATTACAGATGATAATAAAGAGCTTCTACCAACATATTTGAGATTTATCAAAGGTATTATTGATAGTGAAGATTTACCATTAAATGTAAGTAGAGAGCTACTTCAAGATAATAGAATTTTAGCAAATATTAGACAAACTTCTGTTAAAAAAATCTTAACAGCAATTAAAAAATTAAAAGATGAAGATGCTAAAATTTTCACAGAACAATACAACAGAGTAATGAAAGAGGGAGCATATCAAGACCATACAAATAAAGAGCTAATTTTAGAGATTATCAAATATAAGAGCTCAAATCAAGAGGGTATGGTTGGACTTGATGATTATATCAGTAGAGGAGATAGTGAGAAGAAAGAGATTTATTACATCATTGGTAAAAATGAAGCAACTCTACGAAACTCTCCACTACTAGAAGCATATAAAAAAGCAGAGATTGAGGTCTTACTTCTTGATGATGAAGAGGTTGATAGTATTGTAACTCCAATGTTTGGAACATTTAAAGGGTGGACATTTAAAGATATTACAACTATTGAAGCACCATCAAGCCAAACAAAAGAGGAAGAGGAGAAAACTCAAGAGGAGTTTAAATCTCTAACAGATAGACTAAAAGAGGTTTTAGGTGAAGCAATTAAAGAGGCTAAAACTACAAATAGATTAACAACAAGCCCAAGTTGTGTAGTAAAAGATGCAAATGACCCAATGGCAGGAATGGCAGCAATGTTCGCTCAAATGGGACAAGAAGCACCAGAGACTCCACTAATTTTAGAAATCAACCCAGAACATGAGATGATTAAAAAATTAACAAACCTTGAAGATAGTGAAAGCTTTGAAGATATGGCATGGATTTTACTTGATAATGCTAAATTATCTGAAGGAATTGAACCAAAAGATAAAATTGCATTTGCTAATAGGATTTCTAAGATTGCTACAAGGGCTATCTAAAAATCCATAGGTCAGAGTCTCCGACTCCGACTTATAGTTAAAATTGAATAATTGTCGGAGTGAGACACTCCGACCTACCCAAAAATCTCATACATATCAATATCTAATGCTTTTAAAATTTTGTAAATATGCTCCAAATTAAAATGTTTATTATTTTTAGTAGAATTTAAACTTTATCAATTTTTTTAAGCTCTTTTTGGGCAGACTTTTTCCATTTTATTTTAAATGATTTCATTTTGCTTTAGCTCCGTCTAAGAGAGGCTAAAGCCTCTTGTCTAAAAATATCTACTTAATAATCTTACATATATCAATATTTAATACTTATTTGATTATTTAAAATTTTGTTTATTTAACTAAAGTCATCTCACCTAAATAACTATGAATTGTATTACCTTTATCAAGCCAGTTTAATATACCACCTTTTAAATTCCTTACATTTGTAAATCCCATTTTTTTAAGCTGATAAGCTGCTAGACTTCCTCTTGGTCCTTTTAGACAATATGTTACAATATGTGCATCTTCTCCATAAACATCTGCTATTTTTTTGATAGCCATAAATTCTAATTTTCCTCTTGGAATTGTGAGATTATTATGAGCATTGATATATCCACTAGCATACTCTTCAGGTTCTCGTACATCTATTAAAATCATTTTATCATCTAATATATATAAATCTTTTGGACAAATTTGTTCTACATGAGCTTCTGCTTCATCAATTAATGCTTTAAAGTACTTTGATAGATATATATCTGCTCTCTCATTTGCTAACTTTTGTAACTTTTTATGTTCATTTTTATTTTCCATTTTATATCCCTTTTTTAATTTTTATCTGCTACATATTTTACTGCATTTATATAGCTTAAATTTGATGGATTTTGATTTTAACTCGCAACACCTCTAGTTCCATCCTCTCTGAGGTGGAATTTATACTTTAATTTATATAGGTATCTAACTCGTAACACCTCTAGTTCCATCCTCTTTGAGGTGGAATTCATACTTTAATTTATCTCTTCTTCAACTATTTTTCTTAATTTATAAGTTAAAATATTATCTTGTTCTGTTTTTGAATATATTGTAATTAAATATAAAATATCATCTTTCTTATAATAAGTTATAACTCTAAATCCTCCACTCTTACCAGTTGGAATTGAAGAGTTAGATATTCTTGCTTTAAATATATTCTCAGCTAAATTTATTCCTAATTCTGGATTTAATGATAGTTCATTAATAAATTTTATCAAATCATTTTTAATTTTAGGGAATTTCTTTTTTAATCTTTTGACATCTTTTTCAAATCTTGGAATAGTATCAATTTTATAATTCATTTAAAAACTCTTGAATTGGTCTTGAATTTAATCTTCCTTCTTCTATTAATTGGATTTCATTTAATCCATCTCTAAAGTTATCTATGATTTCATCATCTCTATTATCTAATTTTATAACTTCTACACCATCATTTTTAAAATGTTCTAATATCCATAAAACTTTTTGTGCAATGGTTTCATCTTGAAAATTTACGGCTACTTGCATTTTTATTATCTCCTTAAATATTTTATAATACTATAATGGTGGGTTTCACCCACCCTACCGAAAAAATTCATATTTTAATTAAAATAACTTTATGATATAATAAATAGAAATATAAAAATTTAAAATGAAACTCTATTAGATATAGTAGCAAAGCTTTGATTTTACTACCTTTTTTTTATAGCTTTTTTAGATGTCATTTTCTCTAAAAATAACCAAATGAAACCAATCAAAACAGATAAGATTAATGGTAGAATCCAAGGTTTATCACTAAACTTATTAAATAACTCTTTGATAGGCTCAGCTGCCATATAGCTACCTACTCCTATAACTAATACAAAAAATATAGATGCAAAAATATTATAAAATACAAATTTTTGAAAATTATATTTTGATATTGACATTGATATAGGAATTAGAGTTTTAATTCCATATAAAAACTTTTGAATAAATATTGCCCATACTCCATATTTTCTCATAATTATAGTGGATAATGCAATTTTTCGCTTATGTTTTTTAAAATATGGTTTAATATCCTCTTTATGGTATCTTCCTAAATAAAAGAGAAAAACATCTCCAAAGAAATTAGAAATCATAGCAATAGATAGAGCTATAAATATATTCATCTCACCCATATAAGATAAAACTCCAGCAGCAGCAACTACTACAAGAGAACCACCAAAAGAGAAAAATGCAATAGCAATATATCCCCAAGTTGATAATGAAGTTAAAGTATCTTCCATAATTATCCTTATTTTGCTGGGATAGGAGGGATTTGGTCTAAATAATCAAAATCCTCTATCATTATTAACATACCTACTCTTTTATCTTGAGATACCCACTCTTGAAGCTTATCTAATTCTCTCCAAAAAATTGTAGAATCTACTCCATAAAATGATGTTGTACTATTTAATAGTGGTGAGACTGCCATAGCTGGTACAACTCTATATGTAAATTGTTCATCTCTAACATATTGTAGTTCATCTGAAATCATTGAATATGTAACATCTCCACTTCTACTAAATGATAATATAGTAATATAATCTACAATATCTATAATATGAGATGAAAAGCTTTTCTCTTCTCTATCAAATGATATAATATAATTTGAAGATGCCCAAGCACTATTAGTATCAACTGATATTTTTATAGTAGAATTCTCTCTCTCTAATAAAGTTTTTGCTTTTTTGAGATAATATAGATAGTTATAAATTGCACTCTCTTTATTATTTGCCCAATCCGTTGATTGTTCTAAATCTACACGATATTTTATTCCAAATATTGTAATACCTTTTGATATATATAAATTTCTATTAAAATCTATTATACTTTCTAGCTTACTTAGAGTATCTTTATGATTATTCTCATTAAATAAATTATTTCCCTCTAAAAATAGATTAACAGTTACACCTTCACTATAAGCTGTATATATAAAATCTGCTAATAATGACTCATTTATAATACTAAAAGATTTATCTTCATTTTGTTGCATTCTTATTAACTGGTCAATATGTTTAATACCTCTACTAGATAGAGTACCAAAAGTTTGATTAGTAGATAGATTACTATCAAAAGTTCGTGTACTCTTTATCCATACACCCAAAGGTCTCTTTGTTCCTTCTAATGTTTTATCCGTTAATTTAATTGGGTTACTACTTCCACAAGATGCTATAAAAAATATCACCAATAGAAATGATAAAAAATGTTTAATCATATATACTCCAAATTTCTTATTTAATTTTATTTAATTCTATCATAATCATTTTAATAATAACCTGATTATTTATAATATAAAAAGTAATAAGTTAATAACCATTTTATATTTGTTTGCTATAATTAAAATTAATTTATTATAAGAGGAGATTAGTATGAAATTTAAAAATATTATATTATATATTAGTTTGATATTATTTTTAGGCTCATGTGGGAGTTCTAGCAATAGTGGGACAACAACTATTATAGATAATAAAAGTAAAGTAGAAGATAATACAACTTATAGACTTACTGCAAATGAGGCCAGTAGTTTTTTACAAAAAGCTTCATTTGGTGCTACTATTGATACTATAAAAGAGCTTAGAGAGATTGGTATAGAAGAGTGGATTGATAGAGAGTTTAATAAAACTATTGGCACTTCTCATTTATATCGTACTGCCCAAATAGCTCAAAATTATGATAATAATAAGTTTGCTAATGCTACACAAAATTTAGCATCATTTAATAGTACGGGTGATAGATTTATTAGAAAAGCACAAGATGGTGCATGGTGGACTGATGTAATGACTGGAGATGACCAACTTCGTCAAAGAGTTGCTTTTGCACTTAGTCAAATAATAGTAGTATCAGATATTGAACCACCATTAGGTAATAGGGCAGAATCTTTGGCATCATTTTATGATATTTTTAGAAATAATGCTTTTGGTAATTATAGAGATATATTAGAGGCTATTGCAGTTCACCCTGCTATGGGAGTCTATCTCTCTCATCAAGGTAATAGAAAAACAGATGTAGAGAGACATATAACTCCTGATGAAAATTTTGCAAGAGAAGTCATTCAACGATTTTCAGTAGGATTATATAAATTAAATATTGATGGTACTTATCAATTAAACAGTAGAGGAAATAGAGTAGCCACATATTCGCAAACAGATGTAGAGGAACTCTCTAAAGTATTTACAGGTTTTGATTTGGGAACGGGAAGTGATGCCTATGGATTATGTAGTAAAAGAGTTGGGAATTTTGTAAGAGAGATGAGATTTACTTCATCAGAGCATGAAGATGGGGTAAAACATATCTTAGGTTCTACAATTCCAGCAGGATTAGATGGTAGAGAGGAGGTAAAAGAGGCAATTGGAATCCTTTTTAATCAAGATAATGTTGCACCATATATATCTAAAAAACTCATTATGAGACTTACCTCTTCTAATCCTTCACCAGAGTATGTAACAAGAGTAGCATCTATATTTAATGATAATGGTAAAGGTGTTAAAGGTGATTTAAAAGCAGTAATTAAAGCTATACTTACAGATAGTAGTATTTTAAATGGAGATAACTTTGATGGAAAGTTAAGAGAACCAACTATAATGTATAGTTCATTTTTAAGAGCATTTAATGCAGTACCTTTAAAGACTTATAATCAAGATGGTATATTTTTTACCAAACTTGAATTAACACATTTTGGAGAAGAACCTCTTCGTGCATGGTCTGTATTTAATTTCTATTCAGATGATTATATTCCAAATGCTACAACCTTTTCTAATGCTAAAAAGGTATCACCTGAATTTCAAATAGTTGATGAACAGACTCTATTATCAAAAGCAAATCATTTCTACTTTTTGATTACTTCAGAATACTCTAATATCACTAAAAATGGAGTTACTGTAGAAGATTATGTTAAAAATAGAAAAGATTGGCAAGATAATATGATGTTAAATTTTCAAAATGAATTTGATGTTATAGATGAGGCATTAGATGGTGTTCTTAATCAAAATTTTTATGATATAGATAAAGCTGAAAATAAAGAGAAAGCAGTAAGAGCATTAATTCAACATTTAGATACTCTACTTTTAGCAGGAAAAATGGGTAGTGAATTTAAAGAGAAATTGGTTTTACATTTGACAGGAATTAATTATCATAGAAATTCTCAAAGTGATGAGTATAATCATAAAGAAGAGGCGAGATTAATTATATCAGAAGCTATATATTTAATTGCAACAAGCAGTTATTTTGCAATACAAAAATAGGAGTATTAATATGAAAAGAAGAGATTTTATAAAGTCAGTATCATTATCACCCTTACTATTTAGCAATCTTAATGCTAATGATGATTTAAGTAATAGTTTAGGTGATTATAAAGCCTTAGTATGTATATATCTTTTTGGTGGAAATGATGCATTTAATATGTTTGTACCTATTGGTGATGATAGTAAGTCTGGATATAATAATTATGCTCAAGGAAGAGCTAATTTAGCAGTTTCTGATAATGCACTTGCTATTCCAAATTTAGGATTTCAAGATGATTATTCATTAAGTAGTAATCCATATAATGTAGATGGTACATCTACAAGTGCATATGTTAAAGGATATTATCCAATTGATGGTAGTGATATGGGTGTAAATGGAATGATGCCAGAAGTAGCATTTTTGATTAAGAGTAGATATATATCTATGGTTACAAATATGGGAAATTTAATCAAACCCTCTACAAAAACTCTATTAACTAGCAGACCTTTAGAGTACGAACCTCCATTCTTATTTGCACACAACCATCAAAGAAGAGTCCAATATACAGGAATTGCAAATAACCTTAATACTACTGGTTGGGCAGGAAGATTGGGTGATATTTGGAAAGATGTAAATTCATTAGGGGTGAATATATCTTTTGCAGGAACAACACGAATGATGATAGGAGATAGTACAAAATCTATATCTCTACATAATTCACCACAAGAGTATAAGAGTATGGAGATAGCTAATCCTAATCATCAGAGTAGAAGAGATATCTTTAAAGTACTCTCTAATTTAAGTGATAGTAATAGTTATTTTAATCATCATCAAACAAAACTTCAAGAGTCTCTTAATCTATCAGATATTATGGCTACAAATTGGGGGAGTGCAAAAGATTTTACTACAATGAAAGACTCTTATGGAAACTCTCTTTTTAATGTACCTACTAATAATATAACTCAATTAGATGTAGATTTATCAGGTAATTTAATAGAACAATTAGAGGCCGTAGCAAAAATGATAGATATAAGTAGTAACTCCCTATCTCAACAGAGACAGATATATTATGTTCAACTTGGTGGATTTGATACTCATAGTTCCCAAATGCGAAATCACCCTAAACTTTTACGAGAGCTTAGTCTTGGATTGTGGAAATTTCAAAAAGCTCTTAACAGTATGAATATGAGCCAAAAAGTGACTACATTTACAATGTCTGACTTTGGTAGAAGCTTAGGAAGTAATGGAGATGGTACAGACCATGCTTGGGGTTCTAATGCAATTGTTATGGGTGGTGCAATAGATAAGATTAAAGTAGGAGAAATACCTGATTGGACACTAGGAGGAGATGATGATATTAGTAATAAAGGGCGTATTATTCCTACAATATCAACAGAGCAATATTTAGCTACCATTACTAAATGGTTTGGAGTAAATGAGTCTCAAATGGATATTCTATTTCCAAATCTTCAAAATTTTGATAGTAGAGATATAGGAATTTTTGGATAAAACTTATTTCTGTCAATTAAGTTTAAATAAAAAAATAGTATAATTGCAGTTATTATAGGCAAATAAGGATTGGTGTAAAATGAAATTTGAAGATATTCAAGAGGAAGAAGTAGATTTTGGAGCGATGCTCGAAGAGTCGTTTAAAAAACAGGAGTCTAGTAGTGATTTAGTAAATGGTGTAATAGTTGAGATTAGAGAAGATGATAATCAAGCAATTGTTGATATTGGTAGAAAGAATGAAGCATTTTTATCATTAGATCAATTAAGAGATAATGATGGTGTACTTCTTTTTAATACTGGTGATGAGATAATGGTTATTATTACAGGTTTTAGAGGTGAAAGACCTTCTATATCTTATGATATGGCTAAGAAAAAAGCAGCACTTAATGAGTTTATTTCTGAGTATGATAGTGAGCAAGAGTATATTATTGAAGGTACTATTACTAAGAAAAATAAAGGTGGTTTTATTGTTGATTGTGATGGTTTAGAGTTTTTTATGCCACGAACATTATCATACTTGAGTCCAAAAAATGACTCTATGGGTAAAAAAGTAAAAGCTGTTATTGTAAAAGTAGATAAAGATAAAAACTCTGTTGTAATTTCAAGAAAAGAGTTAATTGAGAGAGATAAGAGTCAAAAACAAGATATTGTAAATGCTCTATTAGAAGCAAAAGATCCAGTAATTGGAACAATCAAAAAAATTACAAGTTATGGTATGTTTGTAGATGTAGGTGGAATGGACGGATTGGTTCATTATTCTCAAATATCTCATAAAGGACCAGTTAATCCATCAAAATATTTTGATGAGGGTGATGAAGTGAGTGTAATTGCACTTGATTATGATAAAAAGAAAAGACATTTATCACTATCAATTAAAGATGCAAATCCAGATCCTTGGAAAACTATAGATGAAATTATTGGTGTAGGTGATACTGTTACTGCAACTGTAAGTAATATAGAACCTTATGGTGTATTTGTTGATTTAGGTGAAGATTTAGAAGCATTCTTGCATGTATCTGAAATATCTTGGGATAAAAATGTTAAACATCCAAAAGATTATATTGAAGTTAATGAAGAGATTAATGTAGAGGTAATTGAGATTGATAAAAAAGCTAGAAGACTTAGAGTAAGTCTTAAAACTCTTCTTCCAAAACCAATGGATGCTTTTGTAAAAAATTATAAAATTGGAGATGTAGTAACAGGTACAGTATCATCTACAACTGATTTTGGTGCATTTGTTAAAATTGATGTTGTTGAAGGGCTTTTACATAATCAAGAGTTATCATGGGATAGAAGCGTTAATGCTAAAAATTCACTTAAAGTAGGTGATGAAATAGAGGTAAAAATTATCAATATTGATAAAGATGCAGAGAAAATTTCTTTAAGTAGAAAAGTTCTTGAGCCATCTCCTGTGGAAAATTTTGCAAAAGATCATAAAGTAAATGATATAGTTACAGGTAAAGTAAAAGATAAAAAAGAGTTTGGTGTATTTATTGAGTTAGGTAATAGAGTTGATGCTTTAATTAGAACAGAAGATTTATATCCATTAAAAATTGATGAGGTAGAAAAGGGTCAAGAGATTACTGCTATTATATCATTCCTTGATGCAAAAAATGATAGAATTAGAGTTTCTGTAAAAAAACTAGAAAAGTATGAAGAGAGAGAAGCTATGAAGAAACTTAATCTTGATCAAGATGATAGTATGACTCTAGGTGATGCACTTAAAAATAGATTTAACAAATAATAAGATTAACAAAGGGCAATATATGTCTAAAATGACTATTGTTGTATGTGATCATATTCACCAAAAGGGATTAGACCTTTTGAGTGAAGATAGTAATATTATTATGATTAATGCAGCAGATGAACCAAAAGATAAATTAATTTCAGAAATAATCCAAAAAGCAGATGTAGCAATTACTAGAAGTTCTACTGATGTAGATGCAAAATTTTTAGAAAATGCTACTAATATTAAAGCTGTTGTACGAGCTGGTGTTGGTGTAGATAATGTAGATATTGATGGTTGTAGTAAGCGAGGTATTGTAGTAATGAATGTACCAACAGCAAATACAATAGCTGCAGTAGAACTTACAATGACTCATATGCTCTCATGTGTAAGAAGTTTTCCTTATGCACATAATAATCTTAAACTTGATAGAGTTTGGAGAAGACAAGATTGGTATGGTACAGAACTAAAAGATAAAAAATTAGGAATTATTGGTTTTGGAAATATAGGTTCAAGAGTTGGAATTAGAGCAAAAGCATTTGATATGGATGTAATTGCTTATGACCCTTTTGTACCTTCTACAAAAGCTACTAATCTTGATATAAAATATACAAAAAAATTTGAAGATATTTTAGATTGTGATATTATTACAATTCATACTCCTAAAACAGCTGAAACTATTGGAATGCTTGGTAGAAAAGAGATGGCTAAGTTAAAAGATGGTGTAATTTTAATTAATTGTGCTAGAGGTGGATTATATGATGAAGATGCACTATTAGAAAATCTTCAAAATGGTAAGATTAGAATGGCAGGTATTGATGTATTTAACTCTGAACCAGCAACAAATCATCCTCTTTTAGACCTTGATAATGTAACACTTACTCCTCATCTTGGAGCAAATACAAAAGAGTCTCAACAAAATATTGCAATTCAAGCAGCTAAACAGGCAATTGAAGCAGTTAAGGGTATAGCATATCCTAATGCATTAAATTTACCTATTAAAGAGAATGAACTTCCTGATTTTGTAAGACCATTTTTAGAACTTACCCAAAAAATGGGTAATATGTCTGCACAACTTACAAAATCTAGAATTAAATCTATTAAAATTACTACAAAAGGTGATATATCAGATTTCGTAGAGTCTTTGGCAACATTTGCAACAGTTGGAGTTTTAAGTGAATCTTTGAGTGATCAAATTAACTATGTAAATGCTGAATTTGTAGCTAATGAGAGAGGAATTGAGATTATTAAAGATACTAAACCTAATAATAGTGGATTTAATAATAAAGTAACTATCAAACTTACAACAGAAGACTCTACAATTAAGATTTCAGGTACTGTATTTGGAACTAATATTCAAAGAGTAATTATGATAGATAATTATGCTTTAGATGTAGAGATTGAAGGTAAGATGATTTTATTTAGAAATAATGATGAACCAGGTGTAATTGGTCAAGTTGGTTCTATTATTGCTAAACACAATGTAAATATATCAGATTTTAGATTAGGTCGTGATAATAGTGGACAGGCTCTTGCAATTGTAAGAGTAGATGGAGTAATATCTAATAATTTATTAGAAGAACTCTCTTCATTAGATGCATGTATAAATCTATCTCACGCTAATATATAATAAAAAACCTATACCCTATATTTAAAAAATAATTTTTAGGGTAGGGTGGATAAACCTTAGATTTAAAATATCCCCAATATTTAAAGGAACTATAAGTGTCTATCGCATTAGCAAGAAAATATCGTCCAATATCATTTGATACATTAATAGGACAAGATTTAATATCTCAAACACTTTCACAAGCATTAGATACAAATAGACTCTCTCATGCTTACCTTTTTTCAGGACTTCGTGGTAGTGGTAAAACTTCAACAGCTAGAATATTTGCAAAAGCCCTATTATGTGAAGAGGGAGCATCTTCTCACCCTTGTAATAGATGTAGTAATTGTAAAATGGCAAATGAAAATCGTCATATTGATATTATAGAGATGGATGGAGCATCAAATCGTGGGATTGATGATATTAAAGAGCTTATAGAGCATACAAAATATACTCCCAGTAGTGCTAGATATAAAATTTTTATTATTGATGAAGTTCATATGCTTACTCCTCAAGCTTTTAATGCACTTCTCAAAACATTAGAAGAGCCTCCATCTTTTGTCAAGTTTATTTTAGCCACCACAGACCCACTTAAATTACCAGCTACGATTTTATCACGAACTCAACATTTTAGATTTAAAAAGATTTCTCAAAAGCTTATCAGAAAGCATTTAGAACATATTTTAAATTTAGAAAATATAGAGTTTGAAGTAGAAGCATTAGAGATTATTGCAAGAAGTGGTTCAGGAAGTTTAAGGGATTCTCTTACACTATTAGACCAAGCAATTGTATATTCTAAAAACTTTGTAAATTTATCTACCGTAGTAGGAATGTTAGGAATAATTGAACCCTCTATTATAGAGAAGTTACTGAACTCTATTTATAATAAGAATGAAGATGAGATATTAGAATTCATTAAAAATTCGCGTGATTTTGAAGCACAAATGATAATTGATGAGATGACTCTATATCTAAAAGAGTTACTACTTTTAGGTGATAAAAAATTTACTCCAATTATAATAGATAGATTTTTTCATGCTATTACTCAATCTAAAAAACTTTTTGATATTGGTGGAGATGGAGAATTTATACTCTTGCTTACTCTATTTAAAATGATGGAGGCTATGAATATAAGAGATATTGATAGTATGATAAAATCATTAGAAGATGAGTTGTATTCAGTAGCACCATTAAAAAAAGTAGAGAATAGAGTATCTAAAAAGATAGAAAAACCTATAATAGAAAAATCTACTATTAATATAGATGAAGTTAATTTTAAAAAATTAATAGATAAGATTTTTGACAAAAATTATGAATTAGGTAAATCATTTGAAGAGAATATATCATTTAAGGAGTTTAAGAATAATCAATTAATATGGGATAGTAGGGCAACAGATGAAGATAAAAAACTTCTTATCAGAAATTGGGCTATAATTAAAACATTTGTACAGGATATATTTGGAATTGATACTCAAATTAAGAATAATATTAAAGTTAAAGAAGAACCTGAGGAGCAAAAAAGTTCTTGTATAGCTCCCCATAGTACAGAGATAAGAGCTACACAAGAGATAGAGATATCAAAGATTGAAGATGAACCTATGATAAAAAAGATTTTAGATAAATTTGAACCATCAAAAGTAACTGTAAAACGAAAAGTTTAGATTTAATTCAATAATAATTTAAAATCATCTAAATCACCCATCTTCATCACCAACCTCCTCAAAACTACCCTATTTTAGGAAGAATAGTCTATTTTTAGTGATAGATAATATATCAAATTCACTATCTCTATTCCAATAACTTCCACTTGAAATTGTCTCAAACTTATAATTTATAATCTCATTTGAGAGTTGTTCAAAAATAAGGCTTATTAATCTATTATAATGTAAATTAAAATATTCATAGAAATTATCATAATTCTTATTCAATATCTCATCTTTAAATGGTTCTATAAATCCAAACCAAAAGCGATAAAATGGCTCTACAAATCTAATTTTAGACTCTATTTGATAACCTCTTAGATGTTTTTTAAGTTTCTGTTTAGGATTTCTTTTGATAGGTTGTTCTCTTGAGTGTTCCTCTCTTAGTATATTTAACTCTATAAGTTCATAAATTACCTCTATGGCAATAGAGTCATAAATATGTGAGCGTTTGAGTATATTTGATACTCTTCCATCTCCATTTGATATAGCCATCAAAACATCTCTATAAGGTTTTTTGGTTAGATATGATGGGGCGATAATATTATTATATTGTAAAAAGTTTTTAAATATATTATTGGATATAGTTTGTAATAGTGTAGAATTAATATTAATATCTATTAGCTCTTCTACTCCCCCAAAGATAGAAAAACATTCAATGGCTTCTTCTATTGATAACTCTCTATTATGATTATAAAAGCTTTGAAATCTTAACTTCATTTAATTTTTTATCTTCTAATCTATATATTTTATCACACATATTTGCTATCTCTTCATCATGAGTTACAAGGACTAATCCTCGCTCACCACTACTTATATACTCTAATAATACTCTCATTACAAGCCCTGCTGTACTCTTATCAAGGTTACCTGTTGGTTCATCTGCAAATATAATGTTTGGTTGTTTATTTAATACTCTTGCGATTGAGACTCTTTGTTGTTGCCCACCTGATAACTCTGATACTTTTTGAGATACTACTCTATCTATCTCTAATTTTTCTAAAAGTTTTCTATCTTGGGGAGTATTAGATAAAATTCTAGCTATCTCTATATTTTTTAATCCATTCATACCTTTAAAAAGATAGTGAGATTGAAATATCATACCTATTTTATATCGTCTTAGATTAATTAAATTAGTTTCACTGATATTATAAATATTTTCATTTAATAGTTTTATAGTTCCATTAGAGGGTTTGAGAAATGATGATAAATTATATAATAGTGTAGATTTTCCACTACCACTTCTACCTAATATAGCAATACTTTGATTATTATCTAGGTTAAAGTCTATACCATTATATAATTCATAATCAAATGAGTGAGATATGTTTGAGGCTTCTATTAAAATAATACTCTCCTAATAATTATGATGTAAATGGTGGGTTTTACCCACCTTACGAATATTACAAACGGGATTATCCCATTTGTGCTGCAACTTCTGCTGCAAAATCTTCCTCTTCTACCTCAATACCTTCACCCACTTCTAATCTAACAAATGAATTTATCTCTGCTTTACCACCAGCTTTTTTAGCTACATTTTCAATATAAGTAGCTACTGTGATTTTATCATCCATTACAAACTTTTGGTCAAGTAGAGCTAACTCTTGGTCAAGTGTTGTATTATCTGATATAAATCTTTCAATTTTACCTGGAACAATTCTATCAAATATTTTTTCAGGCTTACCTTCAGCTTTTAATTCTGCTTCTATATTAGCTTTTGCCTCTTCTAATACGCTATCAGTTAATTGAGCCATAGAGATATAAGTAGGTACATTTTTAAGAGGTTTTCCAAGTCTTTTTAACTCTTCATTCTCTTTTTCAATAGCTACAATACGACCTTTAGTCTCTTCTTCTATAAATTGTGCATCAAAATCTTTATAACTCAAAGTTTTTGGGTTCATAGCAGATATATGCATAGCTATATTTTTAAGCTCAAGAGCTACTGCTTTTGCTACTTCTGGAGTATCACATTTAGCAGATAAAATTACACCAATTTGACCATTTGCATGAAGATAACCATTTATAGCAGTTGTCTCATCACCAGTAATTAATCCTGCTCTTCTTACTACAAGGTTCTCTCCAATTGTAGAGATTTGAGTTGCAAGATACTCGCTAAATGGTTGCCCATTAATCTCTGATGCATTAATAGCATCAGCATCTACAAGAGAGTTATTAAAGGCATGATTCACTATCTCTTTAGTTACATTAATAAAAGTATCATTTTTAGCTACAAAGTCTGTTTGAGAGTTAATCTCTACAATAGATGCTTTATTTTCATCAAATTTAACAGCAATAAGTCCTTCAGCAGCTACTTTACTAGCTTTTTTAGCAGCAGCCCCTAAACCTTTTTCTTTAAGCCATAGAACAGCTTTATCCATATCCCCATCACTATCTTTTAGTGCATTCTTACAATCCATCATACCTGCACTAGTCATTTCTCTTAATTTTTTAATATCTTTTGGACCAAAATTTGCCATTATTTCACTTCCTCTGTTGTCTCTTCTGCTTTTGCCTCTTCTATTACTTCTTTCATCTCTTCTTGAGATGCTTCAATAATCTCCTCTTCTACTACCTCTTCAGAAGCAGTTCTCCCCTCAATAATAGCATCAGCCATCTCTTTACAGAATAGGTTAATTGAACGAATAGCATCATCATTTCCAGGGATTGGATAATCAACAATATCAGGATCACAGTTTGTATCTAATGGAGCAACAACTTTCATACCCAATCTTCTAGCCTCTTTTACTGCAATATGCTCTTTAACTGTATCTACAACAAACATAATATCAGGAAGAGTTTTCATATTTCTAAAACCCTCTAAATAAGAGTTTAATTTATCTTTTTTTCTAAGTAAAATTAATGCTTCTTTTTTTGTAAGAAGTTCAATTTGACCATTCTCTTGCATCTGCTCAATAATCTCAAGTTTTCTAATTGATTTTTTAATTGTTGGGTAGTTTGTAAGCATTCCACCTAACCATCTTGTAGCAACAAAAGGCATACCACATCTTTGAGCATGTTCTTTAATTGCATTTCTAGCCTGTTTTTTTGTACCAACAAATAGTACACTTTTACCCTCTGCTGCTGCATCTCTTACTACATTATAAGTATATTTAAAATATCTTAAAGTTTTTTGTAGGTCAATAATATATATATTTTTTCTCTCAGCAAAGATGAATTTCTTCATTTTTGGATTCCATCTTCTTGTTTGGTGACCAAAATGTACACCACACTCTAATAAATCTTTCATTGTTACCATGTTTAGCTCCTTGCTATTGTATATGTTTAATTTTTGGTTTAATCCTCAGCAGTCCTTAACGAGATAATATCGCAACCATTCAAGGAATAACTACCTGAGTATTTCTTGCTTTTATAAAACAAGTTTAAAATTATATTGTAAAATTACTTAATTAAAGTTTATTGAAATAGCTTTTTCATAAAACCATCTACCATTTTCAAATAAAAATCTGCTCTTTTCAATCATACTATCATTTTCAAATGATGCCTTAAATGTTACAAATGCTTCATTTTTATCTTTTAGTGTATAATTTAAAATCTCTAATGATATAAATTTACTATTTTTACAAAACTCTATAATAGAGGATTTCCAAGCCTTTTTATCATCTGTAAAATCTATATTATTAGAGTGAGTAGTATTTATGATATAATTAGCATTCCCCATAGCATAAGCACTATATCTTGATTTCATAAGTAGTAGAGCAGTTGATGCTAATGCTCCATTATGAAACTTTTGACAACATTTTTTATATTTATTGCCACTTCCACAAGGGCAGGGTGAGTTGATTGATATTTTTTTCACTTTTTTCCTTTTGGTTATATTATATCTAAATACTTACCTCTCTCTCACTATTTTTTAGATAAAATTTGATAATTTTAAAAATTTAAGGAATATATATAATGGGATTAAGTATCGGACTTGTAGGATTACCAAATGTAGGAAAATCAACTACCTTTAATGCACTAACAAAGGCTCAAAATGCAGAGAGTCAAAATTATCCATTTTGTACAATTGAACCAAATAAGGCAGTTGTACCTGTACCTGATAAGAGATTAGATAAATTATCAGAGATTGTAAATCCAAAGAGAATACAGTACTCTACGCTTGATTTTGTAGATATTGCAGGGCTTGTAAAGGGTGCTAGTAGAGGAGAGGGGCTTGGGAATAAGTTTCTCTCAAATATAAAAGAGACTGAGGTTATTTTACATATTGTGAGATGTTTTGATGATGATAATATTACTCATGTAGAAAATTCAATTGACCCTATTCGTGATATAGAGATTATTGAACAAGAGTTATTATTTGCAGACCTTGATGCTATGGAAAAGAGAGTAGCTATGTTAACAAAAAAAGCTAAAGGTAAAGATAAATTAGCTTCTGCTCAATTAGTTGTAGCAGAGAAACTTTTAGAGTTTATTGGTGATGGTAATCCTGTTAGTATGTTTGAAGATATTGAGAGTGAGGAGTTTATAGCTATTAATAAAGATTTGAGACTTCTGACTGCCAAAGAGATTATTTATGCAGTAAATGTAGATGAAGATGGGCTTACTGAAGATACTCATTATGTAAAAGCTGTACGAGAGTATGCTTCTCAAAAAAATTGTGAAGTTATTAAATTATGTGCCAAAGTAGAAGAGGATATGGTAGATTTTGATGATGAAGAAAAAATGGAGATGCTTAATGATTTGGGAGTAGAAGAGAGTGGGCTTGACCAAATTATTCATAAAGGGTTTGATAAGTTAGGGCTTATGAGTTACTTTACAGCAGGAGTTCAAGAGGTAAGAGCTTGGACAATTCGCAAAAATACAACAGCACCAAAAGCAGCAGCAGTTATTCATAATGATTTTGAGAAAGGATTTATCCGTGCAGAGGTTATATCTTATGAAGATTTTGTAGCGTTTGGTGGAGAGAGTGGAGCAAAAGAGGCAGGTAAAAATAGATTAGAGGGTAAAGAGTATATAGTTCAAGATGGTGATGTAATGCACTTTAGGTTTAATGTATAATGAAAAAGTTATATATTACTCTTATTGCTTCTATTCTATTAATTAGTTGTAATAGTGGTAAGGGTAGCTTTGTTCATACAGTTGATTTAAATGGTAGTGTAGCTCAAAATGTAGCTAAATTAGAAAAAATTATAAAAAAGAGTGGTTTAGTTCATTTTTATAATTTTGACCATAAAAAGAGTGCTAAAGATGTTAATTTAACACTAAGAGATACAACCTTAGTAGTTTTTGGTAATCCTTATATGGGTACAAAATTAATAAAATGTAATCAAACTATGGGTATAGATTTACCATTAAAAATGTTGATTTATGAGACATTTGAGGGAGAGACAAAAATGAGTTATACTAATCCTGAATACTACTCATCAAAACATAATATTAAAGATGCAAAGTGTTTAAATATTATCAAAAAAGCTACTATTGCATTAGATGCTATTAGTTTTGAACTTAAAAAGTAGAATATAGAATAGTAAGTTTAGTTTTAAATAAATTTATTATTCTAAAAATAGTGGCCAATATCTCAAGGCTACTATAAATGTTATAACTATTCCAAATATATTTAAGAATATTCCTCTTCTTATCATTTGAGTAGTTTTAATATCTCCTGTACTCATAGCTATCGCATTTGGTGCAGTAGCAATTGGGAGCATAAAGGCATAACTAGCAGATATAGCAACTATTAACATAAATAGTATTGGGTCAAGCCCACTCTTAATAGCAAATGGATATATTATTGGTATCATAATAGATGTAAGTGCTGTATTGCTTGTAAGTTCCGTAGCAAATACTACTCCTGAACCAATTATAAACATTAATAGAATAGGTGGAAGATAGTTAAAGCTAACTAGAATATTAGCTATCTCTGTGGCTAATTCTGTCTTTTGAAATGCCATAGCGATAGAGAAACCAGCACCAAAAAGGAATATAATAGCAAATGGAATTTTGGCAAAATCCTCTTGCCACTCTAGTAAATCAACTTTAGGTAAAAATAGAAATAGCCCAAATGTTAATAGTGTAAGTTTCTCATTAATAACAATACCCAAAAAATGTTTTAATATTGGATTGAGTGCCAAAATAAGAGCTAATGTTGATAGTATCCATATTAATTTCCTTTGATTAGTTGTAAGTGGTTTTTTAGTTATATCAATATGGACTAACTCAAAATTCTCTTTTTTAAATCCCCATAAAAGTATCTCACAGGCTAATATCATCATAATAATAGCAAGAGGTAACATCATTGCAGTCCAAGTAGCAAATGGTATTATCTCAAGTCTATTACTCTCTATAAAATCCATTAAAATTAGATTTGGTGGAGTGCCAACAGGAGTGATAATCCCACCTATTAAAGAGGCATAAGCTACTCCTAAAAGTAGCCTAAATTTATAATCACTATTTTGTGTAAGAAATGAAGCTATTGGGATAATTAGAAGAGCCGTAGTTGTATCTGAAAGGATAGAGCTTAATACTCCAGCAGTTACCATTAATGATAATAATACTCCTCTAGGAGTGTTTGGAAATATAGATAGAAGTTTTGTAGCTAATCTTTTATGCAATTCTGATTTTTCTGTGGCAATAGCTAATAAAAATCCACCAACAAATAAGAAAATTGTAGTTTTAGAGTAGTTTGTAACTACATCTTTAGCCTCTAGTAATCCAAGAATTGGAAATAAGATTATTGGTAAGATAGATACTACTCCCATATGTAAGGCATTATTTGTCCATAATGTAACTAAAAATGCGATTACTCCTATTAATCTTGCTTGAATTTCATTAAATGATATTAATGCTAAGAGGTAAAAACCTAAGCCTATAACTAAAGCATATATTATAAGTTTGTAACTTGATATAAATGATTTTATCTGTTTCATATTTTAATCCTCTTTATTATAATTATATCAAATAAAAATAAATATGATATAATCTATAAAAAAAGATTAATTAATGGCTAAAATTGATATAGATATAAAAGAGCTTCATAATATGAAAAAATATCCTAAAGAGTTATCATATAAAGGTAATTTAGAGTTATTAAAGCGTCCTAAAGTCTCTATTGTAGGGAGTAGAAGACCAATTAGCTACACAAAGCAATATACAACACAAATTGTAAAAGCACTAATAAATCGTGGAGTAGTAATTGTAAGTGGAGGGGCAATGGGAGTAGATGCTATTGCTCATCAATCTGCAACTCCTAAGAATAGTATAAGTGTATATGCTACAGGAATAGATATTAAATATCCATCTGTTAATCGTAATTTACTTCAAAGTATAGAAGAGGAGGGTGGTTTAGTAATCAGTCAATTTAAAGATAATTTCAAAGCTACCTCGTGGAGTTTTGTATTGCGAAATGAGTTAGTTGTAGCATTAGGTGATATTTTGATTGTAAGTGAGGCTGATATTAATAGTGGTTCTCTCAAAAGTGTAGAGTATGCTATTGAGATGGGTAAAAAGATATTTGTCCTACCTCATAGAATAGGTGAAAGTTTAGGCACAAATGAGTTACTTGCTAAAGGATTAGCTAAACCAATATATGATATAGAGGAGTTTGCATCAAGATATGGAGTGAGTGTAAATAGTGATATAGTAAAAGATGATTTTTTCTATTTTTGTCAAACATTTCCAACTTATGATGAGGTATTAGAGAAGTTTGGAGATAGAGTATATGAAGCAGAATTTGATGAGGTGATATACATAGAGAATGGTATTGTATATTTAAATGGGTAATATTTAATATCGGTTTAACTTTTTTATAGATAATACGCTTATAAAGGGAGTTAATTATGGTAAATATATTAATGATAGAAGATGATAGTGAGTTTGCAGAGCTTTTAGCTGAGTATTTAGAAGAGTTTAATATGAAAATTACAAATTATGAAGATGCCTATTTAGGCTTATCTGCTGGAATTAAGAAATTTGATATTTTAATTCTTGATTTAACTCTTCCTGGAATGGATGGATTAGAGGTTTGTAAAGAGGTAACAGAGAAGTATGATATTCCAATTATTATCTCATCTGCAAGGTCTGATTTAAATGATAAGATTACAGCATTAGAACTTGGTGCAGATGATTATTTACCAAAGCCTTATGATCCCAAAGAGATGTATGCTAGAATACAATCTATTTTGAGAAGATATGATAATATTAAGGCTAAAAAAGAGGTTAGTGATTTTGAGATAAAGGGTGATACAATCTATTTTAAGGGTAAAGCTTTGGTTCTTACTCCTGCTGAATTTGAGGTTTTTTATCTACTTGTTAAAAATAGAGGTATTGCACAATCAAGAGAACAGATTATTAATTCATCATCTACAATGAGTGATATAAAAGGTAAAAGTCTTGATGTTATAATTTCTAAAATTAGAACAAAACTCAAGGATCCATCTCTTATTCAAGCAATTCGTGGTGTAGGATATAAATTAGTATGATTACTTTTTACTCTATTAGAAGTAAAATTACTATGATATTTATTATATCAATTATGCTTTTATTGGTTGTAGCATATAATATGTTTAATACTAATATTATATCTCAAAAAAGAGGTATTCTTATGCAAGAGAAAGTATCTATTAGCTATATATTTCAATACTATCTTCAAGCACATAAAATAGATTTAGCATTTTTAAAATCACAAAATTTTAGACTTATAGATAATCCACAAGAGAAAAGAGATACTATTAATAGAATGACTAAGTTAGAGATAGATAAAGGTTTTAAAATTCTTAAATTTAATAGAAAAAGAGTTATTTTTTTAAGATATGATGATAATATCTTTTTATTTGAGAATATGAACCAAATTAAACCACCAAATGATATACTACTTATATTCTTGTCTCTATTAGGAGTATTGCTATTTCTATATATTATGATTATTAATAGCCTTAAACCACTCTCAATATTAAAAGATAAAATTTATACATTTTCACAAGGTAATCTTGATATTGAGTGTAGGAGTGATAGAAAAGATGAGATAGCTCAAGTTGCAAATGAGTTTGATAGTGCAGTTAAAAAGATTAAAGAGTTAAAAAGTTCAAGACAACTACTATTAAGGGCAATTATGCACGAACTTAAAACTCCTATTGCTAAAGGAAGATTAGTAAGTGAAATGATAAAAGATAAGAAGCAAAAAGCACGACTTCATAGTATATTTGAGAGGCTTAATCTTCTTATTGATGAATTTGCCAAAATAGAACAACTCTCATCTAAAAATTTACAATTAAATTCAAAAGAGTATAGAATGAGTGATATTATAGATGCAGGAGTTGATATGTTGATGTTAGAAAATAGTAAAAATCATATTCAAATTAATATTATCAATGATTATTTAGTTATAGGAGATTTTGAACTATTATCTTTAGCTATTAAAAATTTACTTGATAACTCTATTAAATATAGTATAGATAAATTGGTAATTGTAGATATAAATAATAAAGTTATAATTAAGAATAGAGGAGAGAAATTAAATGGTAATTTTCAAGACTATTTTGTACCATTTAGAACAGAGAGTCAAGGTTTAGGATTGGGACTTTATATTATCAAAAATATATTAGATATTCATAAATTAGAGTTTGAGTATAGATATATAGATGGTTTTAATGAGATGATTGTGGGCAGTTAGGATTTTAATATGCCCTTAAATAACCATTTTGACTAAGATATAGATATAATTTACCCAATAATTTATCTTTCTCTTTACTATTTAAATTTTTGATATTATCTATTCTATTTTTAAGTGATTTATCTATTGAACTTCGTTTATAATCAATATCTTCTAATATATCCATTAAGTTTTGAGATTCAATAATATTCTCAAAACTATAATCTCCATTATTGTCAAAATTTACTATAATTTCAGTAGGGTGGGTAAAAAGATTATGTTTCATTCCTAATATCTCTTGATAAGCACCTGTTAGAAAAAATCCCAAAAAATACTCCTCTTTTGATAAATCAATATCATGGAGATGAAGAGGAATATTATGATTATATGGAATTTCACCATCACTATCACAACTAATATCACAAATTGTAGCAGAGCGAGTTGCTACTTTATCTAGGTGTGATAATGGGACAATTGGAAAATTTTGTTTGAGTCCCCAATAGTCTGGTATAGATTGAAACAGAGATAAATTTACTAAATATTTCTCATCTATTCTATCTTCTAATATACGAAGCTCTTCTATATTTTCATCTTTTAATAGAGATATAGCTTTTTTTATAATTAAATCTACTAAAATTTCACTATTTGACCTATCAATTATATCAATATAACCTAAATCAAATAGAGTAAGAAGTGATTCTAAATGGTCTAATCCATCATGTAGATACTCTCTTGCTACCTCTTTTGTCATAGATGTGTATAATTCATAAAGTTCTTGGACTAATGGAGGATTTTTATCTTTTAGACGAAGTGTCTTTTGATTATACTCTTGTGAAAAAAGTTCTAAAACAGGAGCTATTAATACAGAGTGTGAAGATGCTATAAATCTACCCGATTCTATAAATATTTCAGGTTGTACTACACCACTATTTTTAGCTATCTCACTCATAGAGAATACTACATCATTAGCAAACTCTCTAATAGAGTAATTTACATCTCTAATATGAGAGTGTTGAGAATACTCTACTGCTAATCCTCCTCCAATATTTATAGCATTAAGAGTTGTTGCACCCATTTTATGGAGTTGGGCATATAGGTTTCCAGCCTCTCTTAATGCCTTTTTTAGTGGAGATATTTGACCCATTTGAGAACCAATATGAAAATGTATCATATAAAATTTATCTAATAAACTATTTGCTTTTAATATATCATAAGCCTCTAAAAGTTCAGTAGCACTCATTCCAAATTTAGAGGCATAACCACCACTTTTTGCCCATATTCCACTACCACTACTATGAAGGCGTATTCTCATACCTATCTTTGGGGTAAATGATTTAAACTCACGACTTACCTCTAAAATAGTATTTAATTCATTAATCCCCTCAATAATAATAGTAATATTATGTCCCATACTTCCTGCAATGAAACATAATGAGATTAACTCTTTATCTTTAAATCCATTAATTGTTATAGGCTCACCCAATCTTGTGTAGCTCATAGCAATAATTAATTCAGCTTTACTTCCTGCTTCTAATCCATAATTATATTTGCTTGAAACAGATACTATACTATTTACAAAATTTGGTAATTGATTTACTTTGAGTGGGAATACGGCACGAAAAGGTGATTTATAATCTAACTCTAATCTTGCTTGATTAAATTCATTAAAAAGTCTCTCTATTTGCTTTTGAAGAATATGTGGAAATCTAAAAATTAGAGGTCCACGATGCCCCTTTTCTCTTATTTGTGAAGTTAATTCTAGTAGAGATGGTTTAGAACCATAATTAATATTAATAGTATCATCATCTATAAAAAAATTATTTTCACCCCAGATATCTAATCCAAAACTATTTTTATCCATCAATTATATCATACTCTTTTGGTATTTTACACTCTAATTTTCTCTTATTTATACTCTTATTACCATATCTCATTTTATTAAAAATTATCAAGACAGTATTATCTAACTCATCATAATATGCTATTCTTGCAAGTTGTCCCTTTTTATCTACTTGAATAGTATAGCTTATATCATCATATTTTGCAATATATACCTGTTTTCTACGAAATTTTGCATTTTTTATGATTTGAGATAGATTAATAGCTTTTGATAATTTATATCTACTAATTTGTTCTAAATCGTGGTCAATAACTATTAAATCTCTATTATTACTACAAACCTCTTTTTGGGTAGGTTTTTTATAGTTCCATTTGACTATATTACCTTTGGAGTATGAGATATTTCCATAATAAATAATTTTCTTTTTTTTATCATTAGTTATAGTTTGTTGAAAATTAGATGTAAAACTAATGGGCAAAATAATATTATTAGAGGCAAAAATAATCCCTCCCATAATAAAAAATATTATAAATTTATACATTAAATTTCACCATAAACAGATGCTAACTCTAAATAACTACTAACATAGTGTGCAAAAAACTTAATAAATCTAATATCTTTTTCATCAAAACCACCATCTTTATTTAAAAATTGTAATACTCCTATTACTTTTTTTGTAGAATCAAATATAGGAATAGAGGCTATATTTTTAGTAGTAAAACCAGATTTTGCATCAACAGTAGTAAAAAAATCAGGGTCGCCATAAGGATTATTTACAATAATTTCTATCTTGTTTTTAAGAGTTTTTCCTACAATTCCTTTATCATCAGGTATCTTAATAGTATCTATACTATCTGCAAATGCTGTCCATAGAGTTTTCTTCTCTTTATTATGAATAAAAATAGAACAACGAGAGGCAGTTGTTATCTCTTTTGCATAGTTAGCAATAAGGTGCATACCATCTTCAAGTGCTGGTCTCTCTAATAACTTTTTCCCAAAAATAGCTAACTTTGAATATAACTCTTTATCATTCATTTTTATCTCCTATAATATCTATTTTCTACTGTTGATATAATCTAAAAGCTCATCTTTATTTAAATTAAACTCTTTTCCTATTGTATCAATTTCCATACCAAATTTAGTTATCATTATATAAGCATTATTAAAAGATGTATTTTTTTTAGCCTCTTCTCTCCCTTTCTCTATTCCTTTCTCTATTCCTTTCTCTATTCCTTTCTCTATTCCTTGTTTCATACCTCTTTCAATAGCTAGTTGATATAATGGACTCTCTTCTATATTAAAATTAAACATATCTACTCCTTTTTTTAGTTCTTTTCCTAAATTTCTATTAAGTGAATATATACTTAATGCTTTGAGATATTTTTTATAATCTCTCTCATCACTTAACTCTTTTAATTTTTGTAGTATATTATTGATTACTAACTGTTTATCTTTGCCTTTAAAATCACATAATATAGCCAAAGTAACTGCTGATGGGTCATCGCTATCTAAAAATTTTTGACAATCTAAATCCTTAAAATTAATTATATCATAACTATAATCAATTCTATCTCTTTTGATTTGAGAAATCATAGAGCAGTTATATTTCCCAATATATAAGAGATATTGTGAAATTTTATAATCTTCATATTCAAAGAGAATATCACTATAATATCTATGCATTCTAAGATGCATCTCTTTATGATTATTATTTTGAATTTCAATATGTATCAACTCTTTACCATTTTTAAAAATTAAATCAGCATCTCGCTTCTCTATTCGTACAAACTCTTTATCTATTATCTCCATATCCTCTTTAATATCAATATTAAGAATATGTTTAGATATATCTTTTGCCATAGTTTTTAATAAATCTTTAGAGATTAAATCTTTTTTCATTTTATACAGTCTTAGAGAAACTTTTTTTAGAGTTTTTATACTTATTCATATAAGCATCAAAAGGCATTGCAATATTTCTAATTAATAGTGTACCTGTTTGAGATACCTCTATTTTATCACGACTAATACTCAAGAGTTCTGCCTCTTCAAACTCTTTTAACTCATTAAGTGCATCAGCAAAATATGAATTAAAATCTATATTATGCTCCTCTTCTACCCTTTTTATATCAATAGAGAAGTTTGCCATAAGCTCCATAATTACAGATTTTCTAATATAATCATCATCACTAAGATTAATACCTTTAATAAATGGTAATTTTCCACTATCTATCATCTGCTCATATTCACTCATATCTTTTGAGTTTTGAGCATAATATCTACTACCCTCTCCAATACTTGTAAGTCCTATTCCAATTAGATTTGCTCCACCTTTAGTAGTGTATCCTTGGAAGTTTCTATGAAGTTCACCCTTTTCAATCGCACCAAACAGCTCATCTTGAGGTTTTGCAAAGTGATCCATTCCTACCATTTTATAGCCTTTACTCTCAAAAAAATCCATAGTATGGCTAAATATTTGAAGTTTCACATCAGGAGATGGTAAAGTTGTCTCATCAAACTTTCTCATAGTTTTTTTAAGCCATGGAACATGTGCATAATTAAATACTGCTACTCGTTCAGGATTTAGAGTAGTAGATAGTTCTAAAGTCTTTTTGAAACTCTCTAGCGTTTGATAAGGTAATCCATATATAAAATCTACATTTATAGAGTTTATACCATATTTTCTTGCTAAATCTACGGCATTTTTAGTAAGAGTTAATGGTTGAACTCTATGTATCTCTTTTTGCACCTTATCATCAAGGTCTTGTACTCCAAAACTAATTCTATTAAATCCATGTTTTTTAAATACTTTCATCTGCTCTTCATTAAAAAATCGTGGGTCAATTTCACAACTAATTTCAGCTTCACTACTCCAATTTTTAAATTTTGATTTAACATAACTTACAATCTCATCAAGTTCAAAAGCCTTATAAAATGTAGGAGTCCCACCTCCAAAATGAAACTGAATAACTTCACGATTAGTATCAATATGATTTGCTAATATATCAATCTCTTTTTTTAGATACTCAATGTAACGACTTAACTTCTCCTCTTTTGAAGTAAATACTACATTACAACCACAAAAATAACATGCACTTCTACAAAAAGGAAGATGAATATATAGAGAAATTTTCTCATTACTATTTTCTAAATATTTAATATAATCATCATACTTAAAAGCATCACTAAACTCTAAAGCTGTTGGATAGCTTGTATATCGTGGTCCTGCCTTTGAATACTTTGCAAACTTCTCTAAATCTATACTACTCATCTAATCCCTTTTATTATCTAACCATACCATTATAGCTTTTTGAGCATGGAGTCTATTCTCTGCTTCGCTAAATATCTCATCTGAATGTGCTTCAAATACCTCTTCACTCACCTCATAACCTCTATAAGCAGGAAGACAATGTAAAAATATTGCATCTTTATCTGCTAATGACATCATATCATTATCTATTAAATATCCGTCAAACTCTTTTAACTTTTCCTCTTTTTGACTCTCTTGTCCCATAGAAATCCAAGTATCAGTAGTTACAACCGTTGCATCTTTTATAGCATCTTTAGGAGAGTTTGATATAATAATTTTAGCCCCACTAACTTTAGCATTTTCCAAAGCTCTATCTATCACATCACTATCACACTCACACCCTTTTGGAGTAGCAATTCTTAGTTCAAAGCCAATAATAGATGCTAATAAAAGCCATGAATTACTCATATTATTACCATCTCCAATATATGCTACTACTGGATTTTTATCTTTTCCAAACTCTACCATTGTAAGATAATCTGCCATAAGTTGTACAGGGTGATACTTATCTGTAAGCCCATTAATTACGGGGACTTTTGAGTATTTTGCAAACTCTTCAAGTTTATCATGTCCAAATGTTCTAATCATTACCATATCAACCATACGACTAATAACTCTTGCCGTATCACTCATAGGCTCACCTCTACCTAATTGAATATCATTAGATGATAAAAATAGTCCAATTCCACCAAGCTGGTATATTCCTGTCTCAAAACTTACTCTTGTCCGTGTAGAACTTTTCTCAAATATCATTCCTAAAGTTTGTCTATTTAGGTATGGTACAAAATCTTTTTTATAAGTTTGCTCTTTTATTTTTATTGCAAGGTCTATTATCTCTAAAAGTTCATCTTTACTATAATCTTTTAGTGTTAAAAAATGTCTCATTTATCTAATTCCTACTATTTATTTGCTTTATCTATTAACTCTTATAGATATTCTTTTCACATTATACCCTTGTTGGTCTTGAATATAACTATTTCGTGGTACTGCTATCTCTTCTCTACTTCTACCTCTTCCGAATACTAATACCCCCCTTACATTAATATCAATTCTATCAATACTATATGGAGCTTTAAGTTCTATTTTCATATAACGAGATGTACCATAAGACCACTTATTCTCCCAACCTTCAATTACATAATAATCAATAGGAATATTTCTACCATATACTTTACTATATAATTTTGATGGTGGTAAATAGCCATTTAATTTATCAAATCTTTTTGATATTACATTTGCATTCATAGAATCATATTGAGGAAAAGATAGAGTAAGACCACCCATAGTTGCATAATCAACTCTATTTTTCATAGATGCATATATAGTGTATCTCTCTCCTGCATATACACTTCTAGGATATTTAATAGTAATATTTACACCCATACTATTAATATGTGTAGTCTTTAAATTACTATAACTACTACCTCTAATCTCATTTCTAAGTTGGTCTGCAAATAGTCCTGAACTAAATAGAGATAAAAATATAACACTCACTAAAATTTTCATAACAATTCCTTTTATTTTGACTTAACTTATTTTAACATTTTATTAATTATAAATCTACATTATTTGCTAAATATTTTACAATAAACCATCTCCCAACCATTAAACACCACAACTACACCTATCTCAAACCCTTCTGGATTATACTGAACAAGTTGCTTTTTAGCTTGAATTACCTGTTTATCTAGCTCATCTTGAGTAAATTTATTTCGTGAAATATATTTAAGTTCTATTAACCCCTCAAATATATCATCATCAATATTAGGAGCTTTTTTGAGTAAAATATCAACAAATCCCTTATTTCTCTCTACCTCACTCAATACCCCATAATATGGACTAAGTCCTAAATATGCTATCAAAAACCCTTTGACAAAACTCTCTCCACTTGTATAATCTCTCACTTTAGAACGCTCTTTTATCTCATTAGCAAGATAGGTAAAAACATTTAACGAACCATCATAAGCAAACTCCTGCATACTCTTTTTAAATTTACTTAAATCTATATCAAATATATCACTCTCTTCAAGTGCCGTTTGAATATACTCTCCCATAATTCGCTTGATGGTTTGATTTGGAATTTTGAGATAATACTCACCTCTATAATATTTATCAATTGTAACAAGTCCTAAATAGTATAATAGTGATACAAAATTAGATGTCTTTTTGAGTTCAAATGCACTAAAACTATCTTTTAGTTCAAGAGTTGTAATATATCCATTTCCAAATAGTTCTTGAAGCAGTGAAAAATTCCCATTTAATTTATTATCTGTATAGACTAAATATCTAAGCTTACTATAATCTGTACGAACATTCAAATCTACCATATTATCAGGAGGTCTATTAGTTAAATATAGACTCTTTAGATAATATAAAATCATATCTGTATTATATATACTCTCTTTTATATCTCTATTAAATTTATAATTATTATACCAATCATCTATATCTAATTTTGAATCTATTTTATAATGATTTAATAATTTTTGTAGTTCATCTTTAGTAACTCCCACAGCACTATTAAAGGCATATTCATTAGTGATATTTGTACCAATATTACTCCCACTTGTAACATCATACATAGCTAATGGACTAACTCCTGTAATAAACATCTTTTTTAATGCACTACTATTATCACTTGTTCCTGCTTTTAGTAGCTTGAAAAACTCTTTATAAATTGCTTCATCTTTACTACTTACTAGCTTTTGATAATCAGTTTGGGAGTGCATTAATAGGTTATTTATAAAGTTATCATATTCATCTATCATTATATAAATTGATATACTATTTTGTTGAGCAAAGTCAAAAAGATTTTTTAAGTTTTTATGAGCTGTAATATTTTCATCTATTGATGTATTTAATTTATATTTTGTAATAAATTTTTTAATATCACTATTACAATAATCACTAAAGTTTTTATCTATATCACCTTTAGTACTAATAGCTGAAAAATCAAACTTCAATATATGATAACTACTAGCCTCTTTAGTTTGATTTTTAAAAATATAACAATCATAAAATACATCTTCAAACTCATCTTTGTAAAAAATATCATAATATAGAGCTAACATATTTAGAAATAGAGACTTCCCAAATCTTCGTGGGCGAATTAGATATAAGTAGCGTCCATACAACTCTATTTTGGGAATAAAATGAGTCTTATCAATATAATAATAGTTATTAAGCTTGACATCTCTAAAATCACTTATGCCATAAGGTAACATCTCTATCCTTTTTGATTGTATTATAGCATAAGTTGATTTGTGATAGTTTATTCAACACTTTTCATTTCTCATAAGTTCTCTAAATTTATCTATATTCTCTCTGTATCCTACAACTATAAAAATATCACCTTTTTCTATCTTGTGTCGTTTTATTTTAGAAGAGTATATAAACTCATTTATTCCATCTTTAGTTATAATAAATAGGACTAATATTCCATAATCTTTGCCCCAATCTATATCTGATGGGTAATCTTTATCAAATATTTCTAGGTTTTCTATTTTTATTTCTGATATTTTTAATGCACCATCTTCATATAATATATGGTGTAGGACTTTGGTTACTATCGGTTTTTCTAATATCTCATAGATTACATTTGCTGTTGTTTGGGTACTTGGTAGAAGTTTTGTTGCTCCTGCTAATTTCAATTTGTCTGCACTCTCTTCATCTTGAGCAAGGGCTACAATTGCTAAATCTTTAAAAGCTTCTCTAAGTGATATAGTAAGAAATATATTCTGTGCCATATTCTCTATTACACAAAATGCTACACTTTGACTCATATCAAATCTACTACTAATATTATCCCAATTATCACTTAAATCAAAACTATTTTCATCTTCACCATCTAGTTTAAATATCTCTATATATTTATATTTTCTTTTTATATTCTTCTCTATCTCTCTGGTATAATCATTGTATCCAAATATTAAGGCATTCTTATTTCTCATTTTAACTCTTTTTATGTAAATATATATTATATGATTTTAGAAATTTCATATTACCAATAAGTAATAGATAATCTCCTAACTCTAATGTGGTATCATCTGTTGGATTAAATATAAAATTATTTTTACTTTTTTTATAAATTCCTAATAGCATAACTCTATATGTTTTACTTTTAAGCTCTCCTACTATTGTAAAGTTTTCTAAAATTCTACCATTTATTAAAAGCTCTTGTAGTTCCATTGAGTTATAATTAATTCTCATAGCATGAATAGCTTCAAATGCAACAGATTGTCCTACAAGCCCTTTAGCTACCATTCCTACAAGCTCTTTTTCATAAAAAAGCTCATCAACTCCTGCAAATTTTAATTTACTTCTATTTGATTGATGTATAAGAATAGATAATACTCTTACTTGTTTATTAATTGAACGAATAGTAAGTGCTGTATATACATTATAAACATCACTTGAATCTAAACATATAATAGCCTTAACATACTTATCAATATCTATCTCTTTATAGCTATTAATAGAGGCTGGGTCTTGATTTAAGACTACAAATCCATCTTTTGATGCCCTTTTGGCTTTTTGTTTATCTTTTTCTATGATAATAACTTTTGAGTTTTCTTTGAGTTTTATACCTAATGTCTTTGATATATTTTCATATCCACAAATAATATAAAAATTCTTTAGTTTTGCTATATCATATAATATTTTTTTATCTTTTATTTGATAGAGTTGCTCACTAAAAGATGTTACAATAAGAGATGTAGTAAATGAATAAACAGCAACACCTGCGATAATTACAAATATAGCTACAACTCTTCCTGCTGGAGTAATAGGGGTAACATCTCCATATCCAACACTAGAGATTGTAACAATTGACCAATATATAGCATCAAAAAGTGTCTTAATTGTTGAATTATCATCATTCGCCTCCATCGCATATATTAAGATTGATGAAACAAATATTACAACAGATGAAAAAATTAAAAGAGTAAGAAATTCAAACTTTTTTGAAGTGATAATAGATGTAAATGTATGAATATCTCTAGCATATCTAAATAATTTAAATACTCTAAATAGTATCAATATTCTAAATAGTTTCACCTCATGAGAGAATGGTAAAATAGCCAATAAATCAATGATTGCTTTAATAGAAATTATATATTTTAATTTT
>FRYL01000011.1_pt1 | contig 90893 bp, 91 predicted proteins | sample 1057401 | NCBI WGS metagenome assembly FRYL01 (sample SAMEA4473313, study PRJEB15554) | hydrothermal vent metagenome | biome: marine basaltic hydrothermal vent biome; feature: marine hydrothermal vent; material: water | place: Pacific Ocean | collected 2011-06-14/2011-07-23 | depth 1199 m
CCACCCTACGCTAAAAAATTATTGGTAGGGTGGTGAAACCCACCATTATATTAAATAATTTTTAACTTATCATTATATCATATTTATAGTATAGTACAAAAAGTATCTTATGAGGATATGAAAGATTTCTATATTAATATTAAGAATTTAAATAGTAGTATGGAGCAAAAAGTATCTCATGAGGATATGAAAGATTTCTATATTAATATTAAGAATTTAAATAGTAGTATGGAGCAAAAGTTATCTCATGAAGATATGCAAGATTTCTATCTTAATATTAAAAATTTAAATGAGAGTATAGTACAAAAAGTATCATATGAAGATATTGATAGTTTGAATAATCTTATTAATTCTAAAGCTAGTAGTAAAGATTTTGAACTATATATGAAGAGTGTTGGATATGCTAAAGATTATATGAAATTATCTCAAGAGAATATCCAAACTCTTATAAATGAGGTTAAAAAACGATTACCACCTAAAAAGCTTTTAAATAAAAAAGAGTTAATATCTATTGTAGAAGAGGAAAAATATAAATTTGATTCATTTTATATAGAGTTTGAAGATAAATTTAGAGGAAGTAGAGAGGATATAAAAAAGAGGGTAGAGGTATATTTACCTTATATTGAGAAGTTATCAACTATTAAAGATAATATTGAAATTTTAGATGTAGGGTGTGGAAGAGGAGAGTGGTTAGAACTCTTAAAAGAGAATGGATATAATAAAATTAAAGGTATAGATATTAATCGTATTATGGTTTCTAAATCTCAAGAGTTAGGGTTAGATGTAAAAGAGTATGATGTAATAGAGTATCTAAAATCGCTAGAGAGTAATTCGCTATCTGTAATTACAGGTTTTCATATCATTGAGCATCTCCCTTTTGAGATATTGATGAAGATGTTTGAGGAGAGTTATAGGGTGCTTAAAAAAGGTGGTTTAGTTATATTTGAGACTCCAAATCCAGAGAATTTGGTTGTCGGTGCATATACATTTTATACAGATATTACTCATCGCAATCCTATTCCTTTTGCTACAAGTGAATTTTTAATTCAATATAGTGGTTTTACTTCTACAGAGATAAAAAGAGTTAATTATAGTAATATAGTTGAACCATTAGAAAATAAACATCTAAATCATCATTTAAGAACAGGTGAAGATTATTCAATAATAGGATATAAGGGATAAAATGAGTGAAGCTAAAGAGAGATATAATAGATTGATTTCTATTGTAAATAGTAATTTATCTAATCATAATATAAATAATATTACTTTTGAAAATTATGATAATTTAGATATTTCAATATATAATTATCCTCTAAGTAAATTATTGAGTATAGATGATGATAAAGAGTTTTTATATGAGGTATTTTATAAAATATTAGATAGAATAATAGATAAAAATACATTAAATCATCTTCTATTAAAATTAAAAAATAGAGAGATTAAAAGAGAGAAAATTATCAAAAATATATTTAATTCTCAAGAGCGAATAATAAAAAATACATATATAGATTTTAATAAGTAGAGGTTGAGAATGATAATATATATAGATATTTCTAATTATGTAGAGACAAGAGCACATACAGGTATCCAAAGAGTAGTTAGAGAGTTTTTATATAGATTAAATACTCATAAATATAAATTTGATTATAAAGTGATATATTATAACTCTAAAATTGATAAATTTATAATAATTGCAGAGAATGAACTAAATAAGTTTTTATACAATTCTAAAGATTATACTTTTAAAGATTTATCCAACTCTTTTGCTATTGAAGATATGGTAAAAAATAGTATCTTCTTTGATATGGATGGTGCATGGAATAATGGATTAAAAAGAAATTACCTATATCCTATTTTAAAAAGTAGAGAGATAAAGATATATAATTTTATTTATGATTTAGTACCTATAATATTACCACAATTCTCTCATGAAGATACAATTAGAAACTTTACAAACTATATGTTTGCAATATATGAGTATAGCAATTTAGTATTTTTTGATTCAAGATCTGCTGAATTGGATTTTTTAAAAATAAAAAGTGATATTCAAAATGATAGAACTATATCAACAAAAGTTGTAAAATTAGGTTCTGATGTATCTAAACAAAATCATAAATTTATAGAGCATAACCTATTAAAAACAAAATATATACTCTTTGTTGGGACATTAGAACCACGAAAAAATCAAGAGTTATTATTAAAGGTATATGAAAGTTTAGTTAATAAACATAGTGATATAAATCTAATTTTTATAGGTAAGGCAGGTTGGAATAATGATAAATTAATTAATAAAATTAGAACTCATACTCTATTAAATAAAAAATTATTTTGGCTAGAGAATATAAATGATGATTTATTAATTGAATTTTATAAAAATGCGTATATAAATGTTTATATCTCCTCTTATGAAGGGTTTGGATTACCAATTGCAGAGAGTTTAAGCTATGGTAATATAACAATTACATCTAAAAATAGTTCTATGTATGAAGTTGGTAAAAATTTTGCTGATTATATAAAATATAATACAGAGAATGAGCTTTATGAAATAATAGATTTATATTTGGATAATCAAGAGTTATATAGTGCAAAAAAAGAGTTTATTAAAAATGAATATTATCCATACTCTTGGGATTTAACTTATCAATCAATTATAGATGTTTTTAATAATATAAGTAGTGATATTCAAATTAATATACCTAAAAAACTACAATTTATATTTATATCCATAGATATAGATAATATTAAAAGAGCGATAGCAGAAATTGATAGATATATTGATTTTGTAGAAGAGTATATTATTATTACTAGAGGTGATATGATAGATGATTTCAAGAGTATAACTTCTAAATATAATATTAATGTAGTAGATGAGAATGAAATATTAGGAGAGTATTCAAAAGATTTCTCAAATAGAGACCATGTATCTAAAAATTGGCTATTAAGAGCATCTATATTAAAATTAGATAATTTAAATAAACAATTTATTATGTTAGATGATGATAATATTCCACTAAGAAATATATCTATGGAGCATTTTATAAAAGATGGTAAATATAGTGCATACTATTTTTATAACCTTCTTAATTGGAATAACTTCTCTTCAGATTATGATTTGGGACAACATAATATGAAAAGAGTTTTAGATAAAGATGGGTTTGAACTATTATCATATTCATCTCATAAACCACAGATAATTGATAGAGATATATTTAGTGAAGTTGTAGATAAATATTTTGATATTGGATTAGATATGGCAATAGATGAGTGGAGTATATATTTTAATTATGCAATATCTAAATATCCTTTCCTATTTAATAAAATTAAATTTGATACATTAAATTGGCCTGGTAATGTTTCAGATTGGAATCTTGAATATATACCAGAAGAGTATAATTTTGAGAATTACTACTCTTCTCTATATGAAAAAGATTTTAAAAATATAAAAAGTATTGATAAAAAAATTAAAATTAAGAATAGACAACAAAAACCATATCTAATAAATCAAGAACTCTATAAAGTATCATCAAAAAAGTATTATAATTATAATATGATACATGGAGTATTAGAATTTAATAGATTTAATAAAAAAATATATTTATCTAATATACCATATTTTATAGAAGCTAAACAGGGTTCTTGGATTAAATTACCAATTAATTATAAAGCATTAGTATCCCCTAATGATATAGTTGAAGTGGGTTACTACATTAATGATAGAAGAGGTGCATTCATTAAACTCTATATTAATGATAATTATAATGAAAATATATTTGATTTTGGTATTAGTTGTGAATCTTTAGAGGTTGGAGAGCATAATATATTTATTGATGTTGTAGTAAATAATATTAATATATATGGGAAAGAGTCTCCCTATTTAGTTAAATTATTTGTAAGATAATATAAAAAAGGATTAGAATGAAAAAAGCAATAATAACAGGAATAACAGGACAAGATGGAGCATATTTAGCAGAGTTACTTTTAGAAAAAGGTTACGAAGTATATGGAACTTATAGAAGAAGTGCATCTGTAAACTTTTGGAGAATAGAGGAGTTGGGAATTGAAAAAAATCCAAATCTTCATTTAGTAGAGTATGATTTAACAGACCAAGCTAACTCTATTAGAATGGTAGCAGATATTAAACCAGATGAGATATATAATCTTGCTGCTCAAAGTTTTGTGGGTGTATCATTTGAGCAACCTATTGCTACGGCTCATATTACAGGGCTTGGGTGTGTTCATCTATTAGAGGCTATTAGAATAGTTAATCCAAAAATTAAATTTTATCAAGCTTCAACTTCTGAAATGTTTGGAGAGGTTCAAGAGATACCTCAAAAAGAGACGACTCCATTTTGGCCTAGAAGTCCTTATGGGGCAGCGAAGATGTATGCTCATTGGATGGTTGTAAATTATAGAGAGTCTTATGATATGTTTGCAAGTAGTGGGATACTTTTTAACCACGAGAGCCCCCTGCGCGGAAGAGAATTTGTAACTAGAAAAATCACTGATAGTGTAGCTAAAATCAAACTTGGAAAGTTAGATTGTATAGAACTTGGTAATATGGATGCAAAAAGAGATTGGGGATTTGCTAAGGATTATGTAGAGGGTATGTATTTGATGCTTCAAGCTAATAAGCCTGATACTTTTGTATTAGCTACAAATCGCACAGAGAGTGTAAGAGATTTTGTGACTATGGCATTTAAAGCTATTGATGTAGAGCTTGAGTTTAGAGGTGAGGGTGAAGATGAAGTAGCTATTAATAAGGCAACGGGTGAAACTGTGGTTAGAGTTAATCCAAAGTTTTATAGACCTGCTGAAGTTGATTTGCTTATTGGAAATCCTCAAAAAGCTAAAGATACTCTAGGTTGGGAGGCAAAAACTACTCTTGAAGAGCTTTGTGCTATGATGGTAAAAGAGGATTTAAGACGAAATGAGATAGGTTTTAGTTTTTAGGATGATAAATGCATACAATTAAACTTCAAGTAGAAGATAATATTTATGAACATATAATGTTTTTTTTAAATAATCTAAATAGAAAAGATTTAAAGATAATTGAGAATAAGAGTACTCCTAAAATATTAGATGAGGATTTAACTCTATTCTCAAATCATACGGCAAATCTTATAGATGATTGGAAAGATGATAGTGAGGATGATATATGGAAGTGAAACAATTTGAAGTTGTTTTATGTAAATTTTATTTTAGTGATTTAAACTGTTCAAAAAATAGACCTGTTTTAGTACTTAAAGATAATCTTCCTTATGATGATTTTGTAGCTATACCTATAAGTAGTAAAATTGTCAATTTATATGAAGATGAAATTTTATTAGAAAACAGAGATTTTCAATATGGAGGCATACCAAAAAAATCAAAATTAATGTTAAGAAAAACTTTTGTAGTTTCAAAAGAAGTTGTATTAAAAAAATATGGCACAATAAAAGAAGAGTCATATAATAAATATCATAATTTATTTTGTGAATATTTCAATTGTTTCAAAGGTATAAAATGAAAAAACTCTTAATTACAGGAATAGATAGCTTTACAGGAGTTCATCTTTCAAAATATCTTAGTGGTTTTGGATATGATATTTATGGTACATCTCTATTTAATAGTGGAGATAAATTATATAAGTGTGATATTACAAATAAACAAGATATTTTAGATGTTTTAGCAGATATAAAACCTCAATTTTTAATTCATCTCTCTGGTATATCTTTTGCAGGGCATGGGAATTTAGAGGAGTTTTATAGAGTTAATACGATTGGGACTACAAATATTTTGGACTCATTTATAGCACTTGGATTAAAGCCTCAAAAAGTGATATTAGCTAGTAGTGCAACTATTTATGGTAATCAAGGTTTAGAGGTTTTAGATGAGTCTTTGTGTCCTAAACCTGCTAATCATTATGGAGCTAGTAAGTATGCTATGGAGTCTTTGGCTAGTGGATATTTTGATAAATTGCCAATTATTATTACACGACCTTTTAACTATACAGGAGTAGGGCAGAGTGATAATTTTTTAATTCCTAAGATAGTAAAACACTTTAGAGAAAAGCAACAGATTATAGAACTTGGGAACTTAAATGTCAAAAGAGAGTTTAATGATGTAGGCTTTGTTTGTGAAGTATATAAAAGATTATTAGAGGTTAATAGAGATAGTGAAGTTGTGAATATTGCATCTAATAGAGGTATTGGGCTTCTTGATGTAATTGATAGTATGAATGAGATAGCAGGTTATAAGATTGAAGTTAAGGTTAATCCTGCATTTGTGCGAAAAGATGAGATTAAATCTTTAACAGGTAGTAATGAAAAACTTTTTGATATTATTGGTGAGGTGGAGCATAAATCTTTGGAGAGTATGTTAGGAGAGATGTTTGAGGGGTAAAATTTTAGTTGATAGTATATCTCTATTATCCCCTCTTACAGGAATAGGAAGATATACCTATGAAATCTCTAAATATTTAGACCCTAAGAGTAGGAATTTTTTTTATGGATATTATAGTAAAAAGCTTATAGAACCGTCTAGTGGCAAAGATATAAAAAAATTAAAATCTTTTATTATTAAATATCCTATTATCAAAAGAGTAGCTAGAAAACTTTTAAGATTATCAAGTCAAATATTTAAACCCTCTTATGATATATATTGGCAACCAAATTTTATACCAAACTCTGGAATAAAAGCTAAAAAAATAGTTACAACAGTACATGATTTTTCATTTATACTACATAAGGATTTTCACCCTAAAGAGAGAATAGAGTATTTTGAGAATAATTTTTTTCAAAATATATATAAGAGTGATTTTATTATTACAGGTTCTAATTTTTCAAAAGAGGAGATATTAGATAGGTTAGATTTTGATAAGAGTAAGATAAGAGTGATATATCATGGAATAGAGCATAATATATTTAAAGTTAAAGAGAGTATTGATTTAGATATTAAGTTACCTTCAAAATTTATTTTTAGTGTAGGGAGTATTGAACCTAGAAAAAATCTTTTGGGATTATTAAAAGCTTATGATAATTTTTCTAATAACTTTAAAGATGAGTATAAACTTGTTTTAGCAGGGTTTAAAGGTTGGGAAAATAGTGAGGTTATGGAGATTATAGATGAAAATAGAGATAATATTGAATATCTTGGATTTGTATCTGATGATGAGTTGGCATCTTTATATAATTTAGCCTCTCTTTTTATCTTCCCATCATTCTACGAAGGCTTTGGATTACCCGTATTAGAAGCTATGGCATGTGGTACTCCTGTGGTTTGTAGTGATAGTTCATCTCTTCCTGAAGTGGGTGGTGATGCTGTAATATATTGTAATCCTCATAGTATAGATGATATAAAAGAGAAGATAGAGTTTGTATTAAATGATACTAATTTACAAAAAAATATGATAGCAAAAGGTTTAGTACAAGCTAAAAAATTTAGTTGGGAGAAGTCAGCTAATGAGCATATTACTCTCTTTAAAAGTTTAATATGATATAATAATGTACAATAAAGCGTAAGGAATATATATGCAAGTTATAAGTATGACAGAGGCTAGAAATAATTTTAAAGCTATATTTGATAGTGTATATCATGATAATGATGAGGTGATTATTCATAGAAAAGGTCGTGAGAATATTGTTATGATACCTTTTGATGAGTACAACTCTATTAAAGAGACAAATTATCTTTTGAGTAGTCCTAAAAATGCAGAAAGATTAGAAGAATCTATAAAGGAACTAAGAGCAGGTAAAGGGTTAGAAAAAGAGTTAATTCAATGCGATTAATTTTTAGTGATAAAGCTTGGGAAGATTATTTATATTGGCAATATAGAGATAAAAAAGTTTTAAAAAAAATAAATCAAATTATAAAGGATATTAAAAGAGACCCTTTTAATGGTATTGGCAAACCAGAACCTTTAAAACATCAATTTAGTGGATTTTGGTCTAGAAGAGTTACAGATGAGCATAGATTAGTATATGAAGTATATGAAAATAGTATAGCCATAGCATCTTGTAGGTTTCATTATTAAATGAAAATAGCAATAGTCCATGATTGGCTCACTACAAATGCAGGTGCAGAAAAGGTATTAAGAGAGTTTTTGGATATATATCCAAATGCAGATATATTTTCATTAGTTGATTTTTTAGATGATAAAGATAGAGAAGATGTATTAAATGGTAGAAAAGTTACCACCTCTTTTATTCAAAACTTACCATTTGCCAAAAATAAATTTAGAAACTATCTTGGACTATTTCCTTTGGCAATAGAGCAGTTTGATTTGAGTGAGTATGATTTGATATTATCATCTTCTCATGCCGTTGCAAAAGGTGTGCTTACTCACTCGGAGCAGGTGCATATTAGTTATGTACATACTCCTATTAGATATGCTTGGGATTTATATTTTAGATATTTAGAGGATAATAATTTACAAAAAGGTTTTAAAGCTACAATTTTGAAATATATTTTACATAAGATTAGAATATGGGATTATACTACGGCTAATAGAGTAGATTATTATATCTCTAACTCTAACTATATTGCCAAAAGAATAGCTAAAATTTATAATAAAAGTGCCACTACTATCTATCCCCCTGTTGATATTGATAAGTTTAAACTTTGTATTAATAAAGAGGATTTTTATCTAACTGCTTCAAGGTTAGTGCCATATAAAAAAATAGATTTGATTGTAGAGGCATTTGCAAAGAGTAATAAAAAATTAGTAGTCATTGGTGATGGCACTCAAATGGAGTATATTAAATCAAAGGCTACTTCAAATATTGAGATATTAGGTTATCAAGAGGATAGTGTTTTATTAGATTATATGCAAAGAGCAAAAGCATTTATTTTTGCAGGAGTTGAAGATTTTGGGATTACTCCTGTTGAGGCTATGGCTTGTGGGACGCCTGTTATTGCATTAAATCAAGGTGGGCTTAGAGAGAGTATAGAGAGTGGAATTAATGGTATATTCTTTGAAGAACAATCAGTAGAAAGTATAAAAGAGGCTATTAATAGATTTGAATCTATCTCTTTTAAGCCATCTATTATAAGAGATAGTATAGTAAAATTTGGTAGAGATAGGTTTAAAAAAGAGATTGAAGAGTTTATTAGAATTGTATTTTAACAACAAATAAGATAAAATACATATATAGTATATTGAAATTATTAAGTTATTTATGATATAAGATAAAAAAAAAATAGGAAAGAAATATGGTTTTTATTGAAGATGTAGTAGCTAGTGAAGTGATGGATAGTAGAGGTAACCCAACTGTTAGGGCTACGGTAACTTTGAGTGATGGAACAACAGCTAGTGCAATTGTTCCAAGTGGTGCTAGTACAGGTAAAAGAGAGGCTCTTGAACTTCGTGATGGTGGTAGCAGATATATGGGTAAGGGTGTATTACAGGCTGTTGCTAATGTAAATGATAAAATTGCTAATGAGCTTTTAGGATTATCTCCATTTAATCAAGCAGAGGTTGATTTAACTATGAAAGAGCTTGATGGTACTAATAATTATGCCTCTCTTGGTGCAAATGCAGTATTAGGTGTATCTATGGCTGTTGCTCGTGTCGCAGCAAAAAGTCTTAAAATGCCACTATATAGATATTTAGGTGGTGCAAATGGTGTAACTCTTCCTGTACCGATGTTTAATATTATTAATGGTGGAGAACATGCTAATAACTCTGTTGATTTTCAAGAGTATATGATTACTCCTATTGGATTTGATAGATTTGATGATGGATTACGGGCTTGTGCAGAGGTTTATCATAATCTTAAAAAAATTATTGATAGTATGGGACAATCTACTGCTGTTGGTGATGAGGGTGGATTTGCTCCAAATCTTAAATCAAATGAAGAACCACTTGAAGTAATTGTAAAGGCTATTGAGAATGCTGGATATAAAGCTGGAAAAGAGATTGCCATTGCTCTTGACATAGCAGCATCTGAACTTATTGATGATGATGGACTTTATGTTTTAAAATCAGAAGATAGAAAAGTTACAAGTAGAGAACTTACAGCATATTATAAAGATTTATGTGCAAAATATCCAATTGTATCAATTGAAGATGGATTGAGTGAAGATGATTGGGAGGGGTGGAAACATCTTACAGTAGAACTAGGAGATAAACTTCAACTTGTTGGTGATGATTTGTTTGTTACTAATGTATCTATTTTATCAGAAGGGATTGAAAAAGATATTGCTAATTCAATCTTGATTAAACCAAATCAAATTGGAACTGTAAGTGAGACTATGCAGACAATTAGACTTGCTCAAAGAAATAACTATACTTGTGTAATGAGTCATAGAAGTGGAGAGAGTGAAGATGCCTTTATTGCAGATTTTGCAGTAGCACTAAATTGTGGACAGATTAAAACAGGAAGTACAGCAAGAGGTGAGAGAACAGCTAAATATAATAGACTTTTAGAGATTGAAGCAGAACTTGGACAGTATGAGTATTTAGGTAAATCTCTATTTAATTAGGTATTATATTTGATTAAAAAAGCTATACGAAGAGTAGAGTATAAGGCAGGGATTTCTATAAAATATATAGTTTTATCCTTTGTTATAGTTATTCTTTTTGGTGTATATATTGCTAATGTGCTATTTGGTACAAATTCAATATATACACTTGTAGATTTGAATAAGAGAAAAGATTTATTACAACAAGATGTATATAAGTTAAAAAATAAGAATAAGCTACTTCAAAAGAGTTATTTTGAATTAAAACAGATAGAAATAAAAAACAGATAAAATTTGGAGAGAATAGAGATATGCAAAATTTAGATTATATAAAAGATGAAATGATAACACATATTCCACTATGTACTCATGCTAATCCTAAAAATATATTAGTAATTGGTGAGAGCAGTGGAATTAAGAATGAATTAGAAAAATATAAATTTCTTGATAAAGTAGAGATAATAGAGAGTGATATTAGTAATAATTTAGCAAATATAGGTGATAATAGTTTTGATGTTATAATTGTAAATGATAATAAGATTATGGCAGATAAAGTTTTTGTTGGATTGATTAATAGAGTATTAGATGAAAAAGGTATTTTTGTAACAGTAGCTAGTAATATCTATTCAGATGAAGATAAATTTAAAGATGAGTTAAAATCTCTTGAAGATAAATTTAAAGTAGTAATGCCATATAGATATGAAGCTAATTGTGATAATGTGGTAACTATGAATAATCTAATCTTAGCAAGTAAAGAGTATCACCCAACTGCTGATATAAATCTACAACGAGCAGATTTAACAGATGGATTTAAATATTACAATAGTGATATAGCAGTGGGTTGTTTTATGCTTCCTACAACTATTCGTAAAAAATTCTTAGGGTTAGTTAAACTATAATGGCTTTTGAATATGCAATAGCATTAAGTGGAGGGATTGCCACAGGTAAAAGCTCTGCTACTACTATATTAATGCTATATGGATTTAGATTTATAGATGCAGATAAGATAGCTCATAAGTTATTGGATTTGAGATATAGAGATATTGCTAATATGTTTGGTGATGAGTATATTATAGATGATAAAGTAAATAGACGAGAGTTGGGAAAATTAATATTTGCTAACCAATCTAAAAGAGAAGAGTTAGAGGAATTTTTGCACCCTTTAATCTATAATGAAATAGAGGCACAAGCTACTATTCAAGATAAGTTTAAAAAGCCTTATATTATAGATATACCTCTATTCTTTGAGAAAAATAGATACCCAATTAAAAATTCCATAGTTGTATATGCTTCAAGAGAGCAACAAATTGATAGAGTTATCTCACGAGATGGATTTAGTAAAAGTGAAGCTATTGAGAGAATAGATGCTCAAATGGATATAGAAGAGAAGAAATCCAAAGCTACTTTTATAATTGACAACTCTAAAAATCTTAAACATCTTCAAGATGAGTGTGAGAGAGTAAAGCAGTTGATTTTAGAGATATAATATCTTTGTAACTATCTTGTAACTTTTTTATTTTATAATTCCATATTCAAAGAGAAACAAGGAAAAATATAAATGAAAAAAATCATATTATCAATAGCTACAATGGCAACATTATCACTTGCGAGTACTCCTGTTGAGATAGAAGAACCAACTAAAGCAGTAGAGAGTAAAACTATTTTTGATAGAGTTCATGCCAAAGGAGATTTAAGACTTAGATATGAACTTATAGAGAGAGATGATAAAGCAGATAAGTATAGAGAGAGATTTAGACTTAGATACTCTATAAATGTTGATATTACAGATAATTTAACTCTTCAAACTGCTCTCTCAAGTGGTAAAGGAAATCCAACTTCTGGAAATGTAACTTTTAAAGATGATGAGAATTTAGCAGACTATTTTGTAGATGTATTGAAGCTTGATATTTTTAATTTAAAGTATAAATTTGATAACTCTTGGATAAATATTGGTAAAGGCAAACATCATATATATAGACCAATTAAAACTCAACTTATTTGGGATAATGATATTCGTTTAGAGGGTGTAAATTATGGATATAAAGATGATACAAGAAGTTATAGAGTAGGTGTGAATAAACTTCATAGATTAGAGAATGAAGCAAGTAGCAATGATGATATTTACATCTATTTAGCTCAATATGTTCAAACTATGAAATTAGATAACTCTAAATTAAACTTTGGTGGTGGTTTTTATTATTATGATGGTGTAAAAGGTAACTCTACTCCTTATGAAAAAGGTGCTTTAGGAAATAGTTTAGATTCAAAAGGATTATATCTAAATGATTACTCTATTGTAGAGGCATTTGCAGAGTTTAAAATGGGTAGTTTATTTGGTAAGCCTTTTAAAATTGCAGGGACAGTTGCATATAATGCTAGTGCAGATAATGATAATTTAGCCTATGATATAAGTATGCAATTAGGTGATACTAAAAATATAAATGATTGGAAAATTGGATATACTTATAGAGATATTGAAAAAGATGCCGTGTTTGCAGCACATAATGATTCAGACTTTATTGCAGGTGGGACAGATGGTAAAGGGCATATAATTACTGCTAAATATAAATTTGCTAAAAATATAGATTTAGGTGGGCATTTTCAATGGGCTACTCTAAATGAAGATAAAAGTAAAACAGGAGTTGAATCTGATTATCACCGTGTTCAGTTAGATGTTATTCTTAAATTTTAGAATATTTGGTGGGTTTTACCCACTCTACAAATTAAATTTCCTATTTTTTTGTTATAATTTGGTTAAAAAATCAGATTTATTAGGAAAATTATGTTTACAGGACTTATTAGAGAGATTGCCACAGTTAAAAAATATCAAAATAGTATCTTATCAATAAAATCATCTCATAAAGCTAAAATTGGAGATAGTATAGCAGTAAATGGTGTTTGCCTAACAGTTATAGGATTAAATAGTGATGGATTTGATTTAGAATTAGCCGATGAGACTAAGAGTATTATAGATGAGAGTAAAATATCTGGTGAAGTACATATTGAACCTGCTATGCAATTAACAGATAGATTTGAGGGGCATATAGTTCAAGGACATATAGATTGTATTGGTGAAGTTAAAAAGATAGATAAAAGAAGTAATGGTGTAGATTTCATTATAGAAGTAGAGGAAAAATATATTAAATATATTGTTCCAAAAGGCTCAATTACAATTGATGGGATAAGTTTGACTGTTAATGATGTTTATGATAATGGATTTAGGCTTACAATTATCCCTCATACAATGAGAGAGACATTAATTAGAAATTATATAGTAGGAACTAAAATAAATATAGAGACTGATTTATTCGCTAGATATATAGAACATATATTATCTCATAAATCAACAAAATCAAAACCTCTTAGTTGGAGTGATATTGATGCTATGAGTATGGGTTATTAAATATCTATATTTTTCTTGATTTATGAGTAGATGTTGAGAACTCTATTAATTCATTTGTTGTTTTAATATTTTTTGGAATATTTGTAAAGCTTTTTTGCATTACTATATATGCAGAGTAGGCATCGCTATATGCTCGGTGATGATTTACTACATCAATATTGAGATATTCATTGAGATATGCTAATCCATATCTAGGGCTTTGAAAGGTTCGTTTTGCTAAATCTATTGTACAAAATTTTTGATTAGCAATATTACCTAATCCACATCTCTCAAATGAGTAATCCAAAAATGAGAAGTCAAATTTAACATTATGTGCTACAAATATTGTATCTTGCATAAATTCTCTCAAAGATGTTAAAGCCTCTTTAAGAGTTGGTGCATTTTGTAAATCATCTACTGTAATAGTTGTAATTTTCGTGATATATTCTGGAATAAAAGAGGCATTTACAAATGTTTCAAACTTATCAATAATTTTACCATTTTGTACCATAACAGCACCTATCTCTATTACTTGTGAGGTACTTGGTTTGCTTCCGTTTGTTTCAATATCAATTATACAAAATTTTTGATTTTTATATTTTCTAAAGTATGTATCTAATTTGAAGCCCTCTCTATTTTGAGAAATAGGGTATCCTGATGCTTGTAGGATAATAAAGAACTGTTCTATCTCTGTATATAAATCTACTCTTTTAGATATGAAGTTTTGAAACTCATTTATAGATAATATACCTCTATTTTTTTTAAATTTTATGGTTAATTCATTAAATATATTTTGCATTTTTTATAAAATTACTCACCTTCTCTTTATCTTTTTTACCTTTACTAGCCTCTGTTCCACTACTAACATCAACTCCATAAAAATTATAATTTATAGTAGATGATACATTATCCATATTAAGCCCACCAGCTAAAATAATTTTAGAACAATCAATATTATCAAACCACTCTAAATTTAGTCGTTTTCCACTTCCACCATAAGCTTCACAATAGGCATCAATTAATCTATATTCATCTTTATATTTTAGAATATCTTCTCTATTTTTGGCACGAATAACTTTAATATAGGGTAGAAAGAGTTGTGTATATAATTCAGTTGGTGCTTCAAAATGAATTTGAGCTAAAGTACAACCTGACTCTTGCATATATGAGTTGATTATTTGAGCATCAACATTTACAAAAAGTCCAACTTTTTCAATAAATGGAGGTAGTTTATCTATTATATTTTTGGCATCACTAGGAGATATATAGCGAGGAGATTTCTCATAAAAGACAAATCCCAAAGCATCAGCCCCCTCTTGAATAGAATATAGAGCATCTTCTAAGTTTGTAATACCACAGATTTTAACTCTATTCATTATATATGAAGTCTCTCTATGGCTTTATCTATCCCATTTGGATTATTATAGACGAACGAACCAGCTACTACTATATCTGCACCTGCCTCTTTCAAAGCTTTAATATTACTATCACTCACTCCTCCATCTATCTCAATTAAACAGTTTGGATTTTTTTCATTGATGAGTGATTTTAATCTTTTAGTTTTTTCTAAAACAGATGGGATAAACTTTTGCCCACCAAATCCAGGATTAACACTCATAAGTAGCACCATATCTACATCTTGAATTAAAAACTCAATAGCTTCTGGAGCTGTATGAGGATTTAATACAATTGCAGGAGATATATCTAAAGCTCTAATCTTTTGGATTAATCGATGAGGGTGCTTCTCCTCTTCTATATGGAATGATATATATTTAGGTTTCAATGGAGCAAATAAATCTATAAAAAAACTATTATTCTCTACCATTAGATGAATATCAAGAGGTTTAGATGCACTTTTAGCAACAGCAGATACAACAACAGGACCAATAGTAAGATTAGGTACAAAGTGTCCGTCCATCACATCTACATGAACTAAATCACAACCACCATTACAAATGGCTTTTACATCACGAGCTAAATTGCCAAAATCGGCTGATAATATACTTGGGGCTACTAACATAGTTTCTACTTTTTTGATAGTATTATAACATAAATATTTAAAATTGCTTGTAGGTAATTTCAGAGAAATTTGATATAATAATATTAACCTTAATAGAGAGATAAAAATGGATAAAAAAGTTATATCAATATTTGATAGAGTTGGAATAAAAGCTGGTATGGATTATTATGATATGGGACTTGCAAAAGGGTTAGAGAATAATGATTGTAAATGTACAATTTATAGTAATTTTGATAGTAAATATAGTAAAAAATTTTATAAGATATTAGATAACAAGGGTAATTTATATAAACTATTTTCTCATATTAACTCTACTATTAAAGCTTCAAGAGATGCCAAAAAGAGTAATAGTAAATTAGTAATTATACATCTATTTAATGCTAATTTTCAAACTCTTCTTACTATATTAATTGCAAAATTATTTAGACTTAAAGTTGCTGTAATTGCCCATGATATATCTAGTTTTATAAATAATGATAATAGCTTTATTCAAAATAAGATTTATAACTCTTTAGCTAACTATATTATAGTTCATAATAGGTTCTCTTATAATGAATTAATTCCTTATATAAAAGAGGAGTCTATTCATAAAGTTTCTATATTCAAGCATGGTGGTTTTTTAGATTTTATAGATAAAAATATATCTAAAGAGATGGCTAGATATAAATTAGGATTGGATAAAGATAAAAAATATATACTCTTTTTTGGACAGATTAAAAAGGTAAAAGGGTTAGATATTTTAATTGAGGCATTAAGTTTTGTAAGTGATGATATTGAATTAATTATTGCAGGAAAAGTTTTTGGTGATAATTTTAATAATTATGATATGCTTATTAAAGAGTTAGGGCTTAGAGATAGAGTAGTAAAAATGATAAGATTTATTACAAATGAGGAGAGAGAGTTACTACTTTTTGCAAGTGATGTTAATGTTTTACCTTATAAAAAGATATATCAAAGTGGTGTATTATTGATCTCTATGAGCCACTCATTGAGTGTAATTGCATCAGATTTAGAGAGTAATAGAGATATAATAGAAAGTGGTAAGAATGGATTACTATTTAAAAGTGAAGATGTAAAAGATTTGAGTTCTAAGATAGAGCTTTTTTTTGATAAATCTAATGATAGAGAGAGAATGTCAAAAGAGGCATATAAAACTATTAGAGATGATTATAGTTGGAGTGATATAGCTAAAGGTTATATGAAATTGATAGATGAATAAGAGTGAATTTAGAAAAAAATCTCTAATTAAACTTAGAAAAATTGCAAAATCTCCAAATAGATATAAGATTGATAAGATAATTATTCAAAAAATTTATAATTATATAAAAAAAATCAATGCTAAAAATCTTATGCTTTATATACCTTTAGAGATAGAAGTGGATATAATGCCACTTATTGTAAGATTAAGAAGAGAAAAAAGAGATATTTTTGTGCCATTTATGGAAGGTAAAAGTTTTAGATTGGTAAAATATAGGTTGCCTTTAGAGGTAAAAAAATTTAGAGTAAAAGAACCTAGAATTTCTAGGGAATATAATAAAAAAATAGATTTGGCTATTGTACCTATTGTTGGGACTGATAAGAGTATGCGAAGAGTTGGTTTTGGCAAGGGAATGTATGATAGATTTTATGAAAAAAAGAGTAAAAATATAAAAAAAACAGTTTTTGTTATGAGGATTTTATCATATAGTAGAGATATAATTACAGATGATTATGATGTACAAGGTGAAATAGTTATATCAAATAGCCGTTCTATGAAATTGGAGTGCTAATGTTGGAGTTGATTAGTGTAGGTGTATTGTGTTCAATATTGGGTGCAACTCTATCTTATATAGTAATAAGAAATGAGAATAAAAAGAATATGGAGTTGTTTGTCTTAGAGGGTAAAGCTAAGGCAACTGCGATAGAGTTTGAGGCAAATAAGATGCTTCAAAATGCAAGGGTTAGAATACAAGGAGATGAATTAAGGTTAGAGAAAAAGTTTCAAAAGAAATTAAATCAGTTGGATAAACGCTCACAAGATTTGAAAAATAGAGAGGAGTCTTTTGAGTCAAAAGAGAGATATATTGATAATCAAAAGAGAAGATTAGCTCAAAAAGAGGAGAAGCTTGATAAACTTATAATCCAAGAAGCAGAAGAGGTTAATAATATAATCTCTAAAATGGAAAATATTGCATCTCTTACAAAGAGTGAAGCTAGAGATTATATACTAAAAAAGGTAGAAGAGCAGTCAAAATCTCAAATGGCTTCAATTATAAGAAAATATGAAGCAGTAGCTAAAGAAGATGGAGAGAGAAAAGCAAATTATATATTAGCACAAGCTACTACAAGATATGCAGGTGAGTTTGCAGGAGAGAGATTAATTAATATAGTTACTCTTCCTAGTGATGAGCATAAGGGTAGAATTATTGGTAAAGAGGGGCGAAATATCCGTTCTTTAGAGACAATATTGGGTGTAGATATTATTGTAGATGAGACTCCTGGGGTAATTATTATTAGTGGTTTTAATCTTTATAGACGAGCTATTGCTACGAGAGTAGTAGAGACTTTAGTGCATGATGGACGAATACACCCTGGTAGAATTGAAGAGGTATTTGAGAATATTACAAAAGAGTTTGAGAGCAAAATTTATGAAGAGGGTGAGAATATCTTGATTGATTTAGGACTATTCCCAATGCACAAAGAGCTTATTAAACTTTTAGGAAAACTAAAATATCGTGCAAGTTATGGACAAAATGCTTTAGGACACACTTTAGAAGTAGCAAAACTTGCAGGTACAATGGCAGTAGAGATGGGTGGAGATGAGAAACTTGCAATGAGAGCAGGAATTTTACATGATATTGGAAAAGCCCTCACACAAGAACAGGGTGGTTCTCATGTAGAGATAGGTGCAAGATTATGTAAAAAATATAACGAACACCCTAGCGTAATTAATGCAATATTTGCCCATCATGGACATCTTGAACCAGATAGTGTAGAGTCTGCTGCTGTTTGTGCTGCTGATGTGATTAGTGCAGCAAGACCTGGGGCAAGAAGAGAAGTATTAGAGAACTTTACTAAACGAGTAAAAGAGATAGAGGAGATAGCAACTAGCAAAAAAGGTGTAATTAGTGCCTATGCAATTAATGCAGGAAGAGAGATTAGAGTCTTTTTAAATGCTCATAAAGTTAGTGATAATGAAGCAGTTATGTTAAGTCGTCAAATAGCTCAAGAGATAGAAGAGAAAGTAAGTTACCCTGGAGAAATCAAGGTAAATGTTATTAGAGAACTTAGAAGTACAAGTTTCGCTAAATAAAATTAAGGAGAAAAGATGGATAAAGAAGATAAATTAAAAATTTTAAAAAAATTAAATATCAAATATATATATCATATAACACATCTTGATAACTTAGATAATATTTTAGAGTATGGATTATATCCTCATGGTAATAAATATCAAAAAAAAGATATTAGTAATAATGAGGTTAATGATAGAAGAGTAAAAAAAGAGAGTATCTATAATAAAAGTATTCACTCTTATGTACCATTTTATTTTAATCCTAGAAATGCGATGTTATATAGAAATCAAAGATATTTTGGTAATGATATTATTATATTAGGATATGATAATAGTATAGCTTGTAAAAATGGTACAATCTTTACAACTCGTAATGCATCTAGTGATAAAGTAGAATTTACTAATAATATTTTTAATATATTTAAATTTAAATGGAAAGATATTTTTGCTAAAAGATGGACTAAGAAATTTGAATTTGAAGATGCTAGTTATAAATTTATCTCTAATGATACTATAAAACAACGAATGATGGCAGAAGTTTTAATAGAAAATAGAGTTAAAAATAAAAATATTAATGTTATATTTACTCAAGATAGTAAAACTGCTAAATTTATAGTTACAAACTTTAGAGTAGATAATATTGAAGTCGTTGTTAATCAATCACTATTTTTTAAAGATTATATATGATTAAAATAAAAAAAGGTAATATATTTTCAACTAAATGTGAAACTATTGTTAATACAGTAAATTGTATGGGTGTAATGGGTGCAGGTATTGCTTATGAGTTTAAATTAAGACATCCTGATATGTTTAAAAAGTATAAAATAGTGTGTGATAATAATTTAATTGATATTGGAAAGTTATCAATTTATCAAGTAGATAGTAGTAATTATAAAAAAATATTAAATTTTCCAACAAAAAAAAATTGGAAATACCCATCAAAAATAGAATATTTAGAAGATGGATTAAAAAAATTTGTAGATACTTATAATGAAAAAAATATCAAATCTATTGCTTTTCCATTATTAGGTGCCGGTAAAGGGGGTATATCTTCAGAAAAATCACTTGATATTATGCAAAAATATTTAAGTAAATGTGATATTGATATTGAAATATGGTATTTTGATGAAAAAGCAGAGGATACTCTATATAAAGAGTTTAAAAATAAATTTTTAAATCTTGATAGCAACTCTATTAAACAATTATCAAAACTTAGATTAGATTTAATAGAAAAAATAAAAAATGCATTGATAACTAGAGATGATATACATTTTATAAGTCAATTAAAAAGTATTCAAGGTGTAGGAGATATTGCACTTGAAAAATCATATCAATTTATAAATAGTTATAATCAAGATAAAAATCTATTCACAATTTAAAAAAGGAGAAAAGATGGATACAAAATTTAGTGGTATGAAAGCCTATGTAAGAATGGAAGAGAGATATGAGGGTTTAAATATACTCTTTGAGACAAGTAATGAGACAAAACAGGCTGTAATAGATGTGATAGAAGATGTGAAAAAAGAGACAGAATTAACTCCTTTTATTTTTGAAAAAATATCAAATGATAGAAAAGATATTCAAGCTATTTATGTAGAGTTTCATGATGATGTACATAGAACAGGTGGTGATTTTTTTGAAAAAGTTTTGAGAAAATTAAATATAGATAAGTGTGAAGATGAAGAGTGTGGAGTATAAGATGAGAAGAGTATTATTAGCATTTATATCATTTATGGTATTAAATTCAATGGCAATCGCAGGTGATACTATTGCAGTATTAAAAACTAATGTAGGTACAATAGAGATTAAATTATTTCCAAAAATTGCTCCAAAAGCAGTAGAGAATTTTACAACTCATATTAAAAATGGTTATTATGATGGTTTGATTTTTCATAGAGTAATATCTGGATTTATGATTCAAGGTGGAGACCCAACAGGGACAGGACGAGGTGGAGAGTCTATATGGAAAAAAGATTTTAAAGATGAGTTTGCTCCAAATGTAGTTTTTGATAGACCTTATCTTTTAGCTATGGCAAATAGAGGTAGAAATACAAATGGAAGTCAATTTTTCATTACTCTTGCACCCACTCCACATCTAAATGGAATGCATACAATTTTTGGTGAAGTTATCAAGGGTAAAGATATTGTAGAAAAAATTGGTGCAGTTACTACAAGTGGAAATAGAGGTGGGAATAGACCTCTTTTTGAACAAAAAATTATCAAAGCATATATAAAATAATTATGGTAGATATTAATAAAATTAGAGCAGAGAGAGAGTTGTGGTTAACTTGGAAAAATATAGTTCCACGAGTAGAGGCTATCTCTTCTCTCCCCTCTTATGATAATGTAGAAGTAGAGTTTGATGATATTATTAAGATTAATATTCCAAATGCTACTCAAGATGATATTAATAAAATAGAGGAGTTAGCAAAGGTACAAATTCCTTGGAGAAAAGGACCATTTGCATTCAACAATCTTATGATTGATACAGAGTGGAGAAGTAATATTAAATATAATTTACTAAAACCATATTTTGATATTAATGATAAAATTGTTGGTGATATTGGATGTAATAATGGATATTATCTCTTTAGAATGTTAAAAGAGAAGCCAAAAAGATTAGTAGGATTTGACCCATCTGCAATTTTTTATTCACAATTTAATTTTATTAATCATTTTATCAAGAGTGATATAATTTATGAGATGTTAGGAGTTGAACATATTGAGTATTATCATCATAAGTTTGATATACTCTTTTGTTTGGGAGTTTTATATCATAGAAGCGACCCAATTACGATGTTAAAATCATTATATAACTCACTTAATAAAAATGGTGAGCTAATTTTGGATACATTTATGATTGATGGAGAAGATGAGATAGCACTTACTCCCAATAAAAGATACTCTAAAATTCCAAATATATATTTTATTCCTACTATTCCTGCACTTATTAATTGGTGTACAAGGGCAGGATTTAAGAGTGTTGAAGTTTTAGAGAGTATGGTTACAACACCTAATGAACAGAGAGCTACAAAATGGGTTTATGAGCAGAGTTTAGAGGATTTTTTAGACCCAAATGATAGAAGCAAAACAGTAGAGGGATATCCTGCACCAAAGAGAGTATATATTAAGGCATTTAAATAATTTATATCCAATATTAGTTATATAGTTTTGATTTTTTACTCTATTATCTTATATATTTTATAACTTTTTAGATACAATCACTAAAATATAAATAGATATATTATTTGGGTATATAAAGGAAAATATTATGTGTGCGATTGTTGGTGTATATGGCAGTGAAAATGCCTCAAAAAAAGCTTACTACTCTCTCTTCTCTCTTCAGCATCGTGGTCAAGAAGCATCAGGGATAAGCTCTAGTGATGGGACTAGAATACATACTCTCAAAAAAAGAGGATTAGTAACAGAAATTTTTGATGAAGAGGCTTTTAGAGTATTAAAAGGTAATATGGCAATTGGTCATAATAGATATTCAACAGCAGGAGACGACTCTATTTTAGATGCTCAACCAGTCTTTGCAAGATATAAGCTTGGAGAGATAGCTGTTGCACATAATGGTAACTTAATTAATAAAAATGAAGTTAGAGGTGAATTAATAAGTAATGGTGCTATTTTTCAAACAGATATGGATACAGAAAATATAGTTCATCTAATAGCTAAATCAAAAAAAGATGCACTTGTTGATAGAATTAAAGATATGCTTACTAAAATAGAGGGTGCATATTGTCTTGTAATTCAGAGTCGCAAAAAGATGTTTGCAATTAGAGATAGATTTGGTATTCGTCCAATGAGCCTTGGAAAACTCCCTGATGGTGGATATATTGTAGCAAGTGAGACTTGTGCATTTGATTTAGTTGGTGCAGAGTTTATTAGAGATGTAAGGGCGGGGGAGATGTTAATTTTTGAAGATGGCAAAGAGCCACAATCTTATCAAATATTTGAACCAAATTTTCACCCTTGTGCATTTGAATATATCTATTTTGCAAGACCTGATAGTATAATTGATGGTAAAAATGTATATGAGATGAGACTTAAAATGGGGCAAAAGTTAGCAGAAGAAGTTCCTTGTGATGTAGATATAGTTCTTCCTGTTCCTGATAGTGGAGTAGCTGCTGCTAAAGGTTATGCTAATGGAATTGGTGCAAAATTTGAGATGGGAATTGTGAGAAATCACTATGTAGGACGAACATTTATAGAACCAACTCAAGAGATAAGAGAGCTAAAAGTCAAGCTAAAACTTTCACCAATTAAACATCTAATAGAGGGTAAAAAAGTAGCAATTATTGATGACTCATTAGTGCGTGGGACAACATCAAGACAGATTGTAAGAATGCTAAAAGAGGCAGGTGCAAAAGAGGTGCATATGAGAATAGCAGCACCAGAGATTAAATTTCCTTGTAGATATGGAATTGATACACCTACAACTAATGAACTAATTTCATCACAAATGACACCAGAAGAGATAGCTAAAAAAATGGAAGCCAATTCTCTTGGATTTTTATCAATTGATGGATTAAAAGAGGCTCTTGGAGACGATAGAGAGTATTCACTTGTAAGTTTTGATGGGAATTATTTTGCAGGTGGGAATAGTGAGAGTCCATCTTGTAGTGTAGGATACTCCTAAAGGTAAGTTAAATATAAATTTTTTAGAACATCTTATAAATTTAAAAGCATAAATAAGTTTTGTAAAAGATGATAATTAAATTGAACTTCTAGAGAAAATAGATGAGTGCTTTGATAAATTTGAAACAGATAATATAAGTTTAGAAGATGAACAAATTATGATAGATAGTTTAAAAAAAGAGTTTGAAAAATATATAACATAACAGACTAAGGAAAAAACGATTGAAAAAACTAAATACATTTGGAAGATATTTAAAAAAGAAATTCAAAACAAAAGTGAGTAAGATACCATTAGGAATTAGTGGTTTTACTTGCCCAAATATTGATGGGAAGGTGGCAAAGGGTGGTTGTACATTTTGTCAAAATGACTCATTTAGTCCTAATATTGCTCAAAATGAGGGGAAGATTTTTTTGAATATGGATAGTAGGAGTAATCCAATTCTTGATAATCAACTTCAAGAGTTGGAAAATCAGATATTAAAAACAAGAGAGTATCAGAGGGTAAATTATGGTTCTAAAAAATTTATCGTATATTTTCAGTCATATACAAATACATATGCACCTTTTGAGACTCTAAAAGCACTTTTTGATAAAGCACTCACTTATGATGATGTAATTGGGCTTAGTATTGGGACTAGAAGTGATAGTATTACTGATGAGACTCTTGAGTATTTAGCAGAGTTAAATAATGATTATGAGATTTGGATTGAGTATGGTATTCAATCTATTTATGATAAGACACTAGAGAGTATTAATCGTGGGCATAATGCACAAAATGTAAAAGATGCGATTATTAAAGCCAAAGAGATGGGGCTTAATGTTTGTGGGCATCTTATTTTTGGATTACCTAATGAGACACAAGAGATGATGATAGAGAGTGCAAGAGTGAGCTATGAGTGGGGTATAGATAGTGTGAAGTATCACCCATTATATGTAGTGAAAAATACACTTCTTGCAAATGATTATAAGAGTGGGAAGTTTAAGCCAATTTCAAAAGAGTTGTATATTGATACACTTGTAAAGGCTATTAAGTTAAAGCCTGATAATATATCTATTCAAAGAGTAACAGCAGGGACTGATGATGATACACTTCTTGCTCCATTATGGTGTGGAATTGGTAGGAATGATATGCAGGTATTTATTAATAATGCATTTAGAAAAAATGGATTAGAGTATTAAAATTTAAGATAATAAAATTAGTTTATATATTCCCACAAAGATTGTGGGAATAATAAGATATATTTCTAAAAGTTATGGATTAACCATTTCTCTTTTCAATAATCTCTTTTGCTACATTTTGAGGCACTTCTTCATAGTGGTCAAATTCCATAGCATAAGTTGCACGACCTTGAGTCATACTTCTAAGGTCTGTTGAGTAACCGAACATTTCAGATAAAGGAACAAAGGCATCAACGATTTTACTACCAGCTCTATCGCCCATACCATTAACTTGTCCTCTTCTTTTACTAACATCACCAATAACATCACCCATAAACTCTTCTGGAACTTCTACTTCAACTTTCATCATAGGTTCTAAGATTACAGGATTTGCTTTTTTACAACCCTCTCTAAAGCCCATTGAAGCTGCAAGTTTAAATGCCATTTCAGATGAATCCACATCATGGTAAGAACCATCATAAACAGTAACTTTAACATCTTCAACAGGATATCCTGCTTGAATACCTCTAGCCATTGCCTCTTGAACACCTTTATCAACAGGTTTGATAAACTCTTTTGGAATTACCCCACCTTTAACTTCATCAACAAATTCATAACCAAATCCTGCTTCTTGTGGTTCAATTTTAAGGAATACATGTCCAAATTGTCCTCTACCACCAGATTGTTTAGCATATTTATACTCTTGTTCAACTGCATTTCTAATAGTCTCTCTATATGCAACTTGAGGAGCACCAATATCAGCCTCTACTTTAAATTCTCTTTTCATTCTATCAACAAGAATTTCAAGGTGAAGCTCACCCATACCAGAGATAATAGTTTGTCCAGACTCTTCATCAGTATTTACTCTAAATGATGGATCTTCTGCTGCTAGTTTACTTAATGCAATACCCATTTTTTCTTGGTCTGCTTTTGTTTTTGGTTCAACTGCAACAGAGATAACTGGATCTGGGAAGTCCATTCTCTCTAGTACTACTTTATCAGTTGCATCACAAAGAGTATCACCAGTAGTTGTATATTTTAATCCAACAACAGCACCAATCTCTCCAGCATAAATCTCTTTTACCTCTTCACGCTTAATTGCGTGCATTTTCATAATTCTACCAATTCTCTCTTTTTTATCTTTTGTACTATTGTGTACATAAGAACCAGATTCAAGAGAACCTCTATAAACACGAATAAATGTAAGTTGCCCTACAAATGGGTCAGTCATAATTTTAAATGCAAGAGAAGCAAATCCACCCTCATCACTTGATTCAACTACAACTTCTACATTTTCATCATCAGCTTCAGTCCCTTTAATAGCAGGAGCTTCAATAGGTGATGGAAGATAAGCAACAACGGCATCAAGAAGAGTTTGAACACCCTTATTTTTAAATGCAGTTCCTGGAAGCATTGGTACAACATGCATACCAATACAAGCAGATTTAATAGCAGATTTTAGCTCATCTTCACTAATATCTTCACCCTCTAAGAATTTCTCCATTATCTCTTCATTACCATCAATTTCAGCAAGAGTATCTATCATTTTTTCTCTATACTCTTCTGCTTGTTCCTGAAGTTCAGCAGGAATATCAACTATTTCAAATTTTTGTCCCATTAAAGTTTGGTCATCATCCCAAATAGTAGCTTTCATAGTAACTAAATCAATAATACCAGCAAATTCATCTTCAGCACCAATTGGTAGTTGAATTATAAGAGGATTACCTTTTAATCTATCTTTAATTTGTCTTGCAACTTCAAGAAAATCAGCACCTGTTCTATCCATTTTATTTACAAAGACAAGAGATGGAACACCATATCTATTTCTTTGTCTCCATACTGTTTCAGATTGAGGTTGAACTCCACCAACAGCACAGAATACAGATACAGCACCATCAAGAACTCTCATTGAACGCTCAACTTCAATAGTAAAATCAACATGTCCTGGAGTATCTATAATATTAATCTGCTTACCTTCCCACTCACAAGTAGTAGCAGCTGAAGTAATTGTAATACCTCTCTCTTGTTCTTGTTCCATCCAGTCCATAGTTGCAGCACCATCGTGAACTTCACCAATTTTATGCTCTACACCTGTATAGAAAAGAATTCTCTCTGTTGTTGTTGTTTTACCAGCATCAATATGAGCAGCAATTCCGATATTTCTTACATCATTTAATTTATGTGTTCTTGCCATAATTTATCTACCTTACCATCTGTAATGTGCAAATGCTTTATTAGCCTCTGCCATTTTATAAGTATCTTCTTTCTTTTTGAAAGCAGCACCTTTTTCAGTAGCAGCTTCCATAAGTTCATTTGAAAGACGCTCAACCATAGTTCTCTCATTTCTTTTTCTAGTAGCTTCAATTATCCATCTAATCGCTAATGATTGTTGTCTAACTGGTCTTACTTCCATAGGTACTTGGTAAGTAGCTCCACCAACTCTTCTACTTTTTACTTCCATCAAAGGTTTGATATTCTCCATTGCCTTATCAAAAACATCAATACCTTTTTCACCAGACTTTGATTCAATTCTCTCTAATGCACCATACATTACTTTTTGTGCTATACTCTTTTTACCATCTAGCATTACTGCATTTATAAATTTTGTTAAAACTTTAGAACCATGAACTGGATCTGGTAATACTGCTCTAACGGGAGCTTTTCTTCTTCTCATTTTTTTCCTTCTTCAATCTGTTATTATTGATTTACTCAACTCTTATCCCCTAAGGATTTTTGATAAGGGCTGATTTTAATTTTAAAATTACCTAGAGGTAATAAAATAGCTATTTTTTAGGTTTTTTTGTACCATATTTAGAACGAGCAACTGTTCTATTTGCTACACCAGATGCATCTAATGCACCACGAACGATATGATATTTAACACCAGGTAAATCTTTAATTCTACCTCCACGCACAAGTACAATTGAGTGCTCTTGAAGGTTATGACCCTCACCACCGATATATGAAATTACTTCAAACCCAGATGTTAATCTAACTTTTGCAACTTTTCTTAAAGCTGAGTTAGGTTTTTTAGGAGTTGTTGTATATACTCTTGTACATACTCCTCTTCTTTGTGGACAACTCACTAATGCTGGTGATTTTGATTTTTTAACTTGCTTCTTACGCTCTTTACGAATCAATTGGTTAATTGTAGGCAATACTCTTTCCTTTTCTATAAAATTAAGTCTGTTATTTCATATCCTATTAAATAGAATATAAAACTCATTTGCAATTTTATCTAAAAATAGCTTATATCTAAATATAAAGTAATATTTATATACTTTTAGATAAAATCTTTTTATGATAAAAAATAGAAATGGATTTGTAACCATAGAGATATTAGTAGCAATGGTTATAGGTTTTTTAGCTATTATTATGCTTACTACTTCTATTAAAACAGTTCAAAAAGTAGGGATACAACAAGAGTTATATCAAGATTTATATATAAGCGTACTCTCCATTAAAAATATAATTAGAGCAAAAGGGTGCATAGATAATCCTACTCTATCTGGAGAGATAAATGGATTTAAATATAGTATCAAATGTAGAGAAGTAAAGGCTCAAAAGAATTATATAGATATGTTGAATCCAATAACATTTAAAGATGAAGGTGGGAATAAAGGTATTTTTATGATATACCTTTTTCGTGTAGATATAAATATTCAGAAGTTTGGATTAGATAAATCATATAGTTTTTATCAAAGTGAGGAGAAGAGATTAATTAGCGAAGAGGATTTATTAAAAATTCGATTAGGAATTTTTTAAATTAATCTAAAAAAACTACTCCCACTACCAGAGAAGAACCAACCATCTTTTTGGTAATTTTTGAGTTGTGGGTAATCAATTAGGGCTGATTTATATAAGTCATTTATCTCTATGGGGTTATTTATACTCTTTAAAATCTCTTTAGAACTCATAGAGTCCCAACCTATAAAAGATGATAATTTAATTTTATCTAAAAACTCATTTTTAAATCTTTTATATACAAGGGTTGTATCACAAGATATATTTGGTGTAAAAATCTCTAATTGTAGTGGTGGTTCATCAAATTCTTCTACAATATCACCAAATCCTGATACATTTGCACTACTATAATTATATATAAAAAATGGGAAATCTGCACCAATAGTTGAGCCAATTTTTGCTAGGGTTTCTACATCTAAATTGAGTTTGCAAACTTCATTAACTAGAAGCATAAAGTATGCACCATCACTACTGCCTCCTCCAAGTCCTGCTTGTGATGGGATATTTTTGGTTACTACTACTTTATGATTATAAAAAAACTCTAATAAATCTAAATTTCCACTATATTTATTGAGAGCAATAAAAGCTTTATATATAGTATTAGATTTAGTATCCACAAATTCACACCCCTCAATTGTAAATTTATCACATTTAGACTCTATAAATTCTATCTCATCATATAGGTTTGATACTTTAGCAAAACGAGATAGTAGGGTATGATAACCATCTTTGTGTCCTGTAATTTTGAGAAATATATTTACTTTTGCATAAGCTTTTATTTTCATAGTTTATCCTTTGTCAAATTATAACAAAAAATTTGATATAATAAAAATAAAATCAAAAAGAGTAGTATGAAAAAATTCTTAGATGCAAGAGCAATAGTATCCTATCTTACCGACCAACCAAAATTTAAAAATCTAAAAAAGAGTTACTGTTATCAAAAGTTTTTAGATGCCCTATCTCCTAGACTCAAAAAAGCCATTGGATTTATCTATATTAAAAATCGTACTCTATTTATTGCACTCTCTCACCCAGGGTTTAAGATGGAGTTGAATTATCAACTTGATACTTTTAAATATAATATGAATATGTTAAAAAAATATGATAATAGATGTGGTGAGATGGGAGTAGATAAGGTAGTAATATTTAACTCTAATAGAGTATCAATTATAAAAGATAATGAGAATATAGAGAGCAGTATACCATATTACAATGAGGCTTCAACTGGAGAGTTTAAGATTATTGGTTCAAATAGTGATTTAGTAGCTAAATTTAACTCTATTAAAGAGAAAATTAGATGTAATTTAAATTAAATATTGATGTACTCAAGAAAAAAATAGATATTAAAGTTAATTTTAAAGATATAAAAGATGTTACAAATATAAAAATAGTAAAAATTTTAAAAGATAACGAATAAATTCAATTGGTATTTAGCTATTTTATTATAAACTTAACTTAAATAATCACAAATATAATAAGATATAACTAAGGAGGCTAGAGCCAATATGTATTATATGTTAAATCAAGAGAGAGAAATTGTGGCAGCAGACTATGAACTATTAGAGATATTAGAGATTAATTCTCTTTCAATTCTTTTTAGTAAAGTAGTTAATAATGATATAAAAATTACAAAAATTAGTGATAGAAAATTAACAATTATTTCCGATATAATTACAATTAAAAGTGCATTTGAGGAATATACTATTAAAACAACTTTTGGTGATATAATTTTAGTAAAGTTATATAATACTGTATCAAGATTTAATAATAGTAATATAATTGCTGAAACAAGTGTAAAAAAACCAAATATTTTATTAGATGATGAAGTAAAGAAACCTAAAAAGATAGTCCCTAGTATTTTTTTAGATGATGATGAAGTTAGTGAGAAGTCAAAAATAGAAGAGAAGAGTCAATTAGAAAAAGATTTAGAAACTGCTAGTGAAGAGTTACAAAATCCAAAAACTCCAATAGAAAAAAAAGAACCAATAATTGAAACTATTAAACCTAAAAAGATAGAAGAGAAAGAGGTTCAAACAGATGTTTTATCCTCATTAATAGTAGATGATATTCAAGAAGCTATTGTAAAAGAGCAAAAGGCTATAAAAGTAGAAGAAGAGATAGAAGAATTATTAGATATAGAAGAGCCTACTGCTAAAGAGCAGGAGCCTGTAAAGGTAGAGGAAGAGGTAGAGGATTTACTTTTAGAGATAGAAGAGCCTACTGCTAAAGAGCAGGAGCCTGTAAAGGTAGAGGAAGAGGTAGAGGATTTACTTTTAGAGATAGAAGAACCTACTGCTAAAGAGCAGGAGCCTGTAAAGGTAGAAGAAGTAGAAGAGATTAAAGATATTCTTATGGATATTGATAAAGAAGAGGAGAAATTACCTGCTAAAGAAGAGCCTAAAAAAGAGGCTAAAATAGAGAAGAAACCTATTAAAAATTATAATTGTGATGATGCAATAGAGATAAATATAGATGAGAGAAGTGAAGATATGGGTATATCTGCTATTGATTATCAAGAATTTTTAAATGAATTTATAGATAAATCTATTGTTTATGATGATGATTTGCGTTCAACTGATAAATCTAAAAGAGAAGATGCAATAGAAGAGTTACAGAGTATTGCAGAGAGTTTAGAAATAGAGAACTTAGAAGAGATACTTTCTGATATGCAAGAGAGAGATTATCTTGAAGAGGAGTTAGTTGATATATTCTTTGAGTGTTTAGGACAAATTACTACTGTATCTAATAATAAAGAAGAAGAAACTAATATTGAAGAGGTAGAAGAAGAGAGAGTTGTAGAAGAAGTTAAAGAAGAGCCAAAGGAAGAGCCAAAAGAAGAGAGCAAAGGATTTGGAGTTTTAGAATTAGATGATGTTAAACCAATTCATTTTGACTTTAGATTAGAAGAGGCAGCAGATGATTTAAGTCTTCCTGTTGATTTAATTGAAGAGTTTGTAAATGATTTTATTGACCAAGCATTAGATGAAAAAGAGACTTTTATTAAAGCTTTTGCAGAGGGTGATATTGATACAATTCAAAAAACAGGACATAAGTTAAAAGGGGCTTCTAGTAATTTAAGAATTATTCCCCTTTCAGAGACATTAGAAGAGATACAACATTGTGAAAATCCAGCTAGATTTGAGCCACTCCTTAAGAAATATTGGGGACAGTTCTTGTCGTTTAAATTATTTATGGAAAATATTGCACATTAATATGGAGGCAGATTATAATGACTATTAAAGGCAGATTAAAGCTGATTGGTTTTATACCAATCTCTTTATTATTTATATTATCAGGTTATTTTGTTATAACAACAGGGGTTAAATATTATGAATCTATTTCATTAGAGAATGTAATTGAAAAAAATAGATTTTTAGATGAAGTCTTATTGGATTTAGGAAAAGAGAGAGGTTATACATCTCTCTATCTTGCCTCAAATAAAAAAGATTTTTTAGAAGAACTTGAAAATCAAAGAGCTAAATCAAATTCATCTATTGCAGATGCTTCTGAATTTATAACTACTTCAAAAGAGAATATAGTAGATAAAAATATAGAGTATCTACAATATATTCCAACAATGAAAGATAGTTATGATATGGTAAAAACAATATCATATAATGATGTTATCAATAAATTAAAACTTATAACAAAAATAAGAGCTAAAGTTGATAGTGATGATAGTGATTTTAAAACAATAATTACAGTAGATTATAGTAAAAATATTATTAATTCTGTTTTAGATTCATTAACTCAAATTAATAAATTTACATTAAATAGTAAAATAAATTCACTTTTACAAACACATATTCAATTATATATTGCAAAAGAGAATGCAGGATTATCAAGAGCTTTTATATCATATTATATTATGAAAAAACTTAAATTAAGTAAAGATGAAATTGCTATGTGGAATAGTTATAATATTGAATCTCATATATTTCAGCCAAAATATATTAATCAATTATCTATAAGAGAGTCAATAGAGTCTATATATAGTAATCCAAAAAATAGATATACACTTAAAAAATTAAATAATATGATAGCTTCTATTCAATCAGAAATTAATACAGGTAAATATAGTGTTAAAGGAGAAGATTGGTTCTCTATACAGACAGAGAGAATTTCAATTTTATCTAAAGTACAATTTCGTATATATAAGGAGTTAAAGAGTGCTAGTAAAGATTATCTTTTAGAACAGCAAACTATTTTATATATTTCACTTGGATTATGGATATTTAGTATTATTTTATTAGTTATGGGCTTTAAAACAGCTAGAGATATTAGTAATAATATTAAAGAGCTAGAAGATGTAATTAATAAAGCGGTTAGTGAAGCAAAATCTACAGATTCTGCAATAGATGATATTGAATCAATAGAGAATATTGACCTTAATACTCATAAAGGTACAAAAATAGCATATCAGTTCTTAGAATCATTAATTGAGAATGCTAAAAAAGATAAAAAAATGGCATTTGAGGCAAATGAGGCGAAATCACTATTCTTAGCTAATATGTCTCACGAGATTAGAACGCCACTAAATGGTATTGTTGGATTTACTGAACTTCTTAAATCTACTGATACTACACCAGAACAAGCAGAATTTTTGGCAATTATTGATAAAAGTTCGGAGAATTTATTGAGTATTATTAATAATATTCTTGATTTATCTAAGATTGAAAGTAATAAAATTGAGATAGAAAATATTATATTTAATGCTTATGAAGAGTTTGAGAGTGCAGTTGAGACCTATGCAGTAGGTGCTGCTGAAAAGAATATTGATCTTAACTTCTATATGGATCCTACTATTCCTAAAAAACTTAAAGGTGACCCAACTAAAGTTAAAGAGGTTTTAATTAATCTTATGAGTAATGCTATTAAATTTACTGGTTATGAGGGTGAGATTAATGTAGAGATAGTTAGAACAAAAGAGGAGGGTGATTTAAATTCAAAAATTACATTTAGTGTTGCTGATAATGGTATTGGTATGACAGCCGAACAGCAATCAAGAATTTTTGAAGCATTCTCACAAGCAGATGCATCTGTTACTAGAAAATATGGTGGTACAGGTCTTGGGCTTACAATCTCTAGTCAATTTACAGAACTAATGGGGGGAGTATTAGAGCTTACAAGTGAAGAGGATGTTGGTACTAAATTCTTCTTCTCACTACCTTTAGAAGAGATTGATGTAGAGGATACTGGAGTAACAAATACAAACTTCAAAGATGTATCTATATGTAAATATGAAGATTATAATAATCGTACAACACTTGATAAGTTTATAGATAGATATTTTGATCACTTTACACCTAAAGTACAAAATTTTTCATCTGTTTCTGAACTTAAAAGTTTCCATTCACAAAATAAATGTGAATCTTATTGGGTAGATATAGATAAGATTGATGAGACTATTTATGATAGTTTAAGTAAAATAGAGAAAGAGAAGTTGTTTCTTATTGCAAATGTAACAACTCGTAAAAAAATAGAGGAGTTAGGTATCAGTAATGATAATGTTATATTTAAGCCAGTTACTGTAACGAAACTAAAAGGTGCGTTACAGAATACATCTACAAAAATAGAGCATGTTGAAGAGAGTATAAATGAAGAGGCAGTAAAACAAGCTACAATATTTAATGCAAAAATATTAGTAGCAGAAGATAATATTATTAATCAAAAACTTATCAAGCATGTATTGAGTGAGCATGGTATGGATATTGATTTAGCAAATAATGGTTTAGAAGCATTTGAAAAACGAAGAAATGGTGCTTATGATTTAATTTTTATGGATATTCAAATGCCTGTTATGGACGGATTAGAAGCAACTAGAGAGATTATTAATTATGAAAAAGATGAACAAATTGATCATATTCCTATTGTTGCATTAACTGCAAATGCATTAAAGGGTGATAGAGAAGCATTCTTAAAAGAGGGGTTAGATGAGTATGTATCTAAGCCTATTGAGACGACAGAGCTACTATATGTGCTTAATAAATTTTTATCTCATAAGTCTAAAAAAATGGATATGGCTGATTTTGAAAAACAGAGAGATGAACAGAGAAGTAAACTTACGGGTAAAAAATCTACTAAAGTTAAAAAAGAGGCAGTAGTAGAAAAGAGTAAAGTAGAAGAGGTTGAGAAGCCAAAAGAGGTTAAAGCAGATAAACCTGTTAAAAAAAGTTTAGCTGATAAAATATTGATAGCTAAAAAGAGTCTATTAGAGGCTAGAATATTATCCAAAATGATTGAAAATAGTGAAGTAATTGATAATATATCAAATTTAGATGCAAAAATTGCAACTGATGAGTATGGAATATTATTTACAGATCCTCAATTTGTAAGTGAAGCTATTAAAGCAAAAAAAGATGCTTTGGCTATTATTTTACCAAAAAAATCAAATTTTGATAGCTTAGGTATTACTCTAGGTGAAGAGTTAGAAGGGAAACCTACTAAGAGTGTTATAGAAAATATTATTAAAAAGTATAAGGGGTAAGTATGGGTTTAAAAGTTTTAATTGTAGATGATGATTTTATTAATAGAACACTATTAAAAAGTGTTCTTAAAAAGAATAGTAGTGTATCTACAATGATAGAGGCAGAAAATGGACAAGATGCATTAGATAAAGTAACAGCAGATACAACAATAGATATAATATTATTAGATATTATTATGCCTGTTTTAGATGGTGTAGAGTTTTTAAAAGTATTTAGAAGTAATAGTAAATTTGATCATATTCCTGTAATTGTATTATCCACAGATGATACTAGAAAAGGTGAAGTTATGGATTTGGGTGCAAATGATTTTCATAGAAAACCTATCAAAGAAGATGTTCTATTTCATAAAATAGATCAATGGACAGTATAAAATATAAAAGGGGAGTTATATGTTTAGAGATAGATTATTATTATTAATTATATTTATTATGTTATTTCTTTCTAATTGTACAAGAGATAATGTAGTGGTGCAACCACCAAAAGATAATAGTGGAAAGAAGTGGGCAAATGAGACAAATATTACTGCATTAGGTAAAGATGATAATTTAACTACAACAGACTCTAAAGAGTTAAAAGATAAGGTACTTCCAAGAGTACCTTTTCCAGTAGCTCAATATAATAGATTAGCAAGAAGAGGGAGAGCTACTGTAAGAGGAGAGATATATTTAGATGATGGATATGGTAAAAAAATATTTGCAAAAAATACAAGATTATATTTAAATCCAGTAACAAGTTACTCTAAGCAGTGGTATAATGAGAGTTATATAAAAGGTTATAAGCTTACAAAAGCAGATGTAAGACTATATAATTATCTAAGATTTACAACATCTGATGCTAATGGTAAATTTGCATTTTATGGTGTACCAAATGGTTCCTATTATATTATTGGTTCTGTAAATAATGGAGCAAATAAAATAAGAATTGCAAATGAAATATCAGTACGAAACTCTAAGAGTATAAATACAATACTTAGTAGAACAATAGATTAGATGAGTATAGAACTATTAACTAATAGTTATGATTATACTCTTCCAAATGAGTTAATAGCTACTAAACCTATATATCCAAGAGATAGTGCAAAATTATTAGTTTATAATAGGAAGAGTGATACTATTACGCATACTATATTTAAAAATATTATGGATTATATTCCTAATGATTGTGATATATTTTTAAATGATACAAAAGTTATTAAAGCTAGAATTTATGGTAAAAAGCTAAGTGGTGGGAAGTTAGAATTTTTATTGAATAAACCACTTGATGATAATAGATATTTGGTAATGATACGGGGAAGAGTAAAAAAAGGTACTGTTGTATATTTTGATAATAATCTTACTGCAGAAGTGATAACTCTTAATGATGATGGTTCAAGAGAGGTGATATTTAAGCAGAATGAGAAGATAATAAGATTTGAAGAGCTTATTATTATATTAGATGATATTGGACATATTCCACTACCTCCATATATTCAAAGAGAAGATGATAGAGCAGATATAGAAGATTATCAAACTCTTTTTGCATCTAATGCAGGTGCAGTAGCTGCACCTACGGCATCTCTTCATTTTACAGATGAGTTATTTAAAAAATTTAGTGATAAGTATAATATTCATAAAATTACTCTTCATGTTGGAAGTGGGACATTTAAGCCTGTGGAGGCTGATAATATTTTGGAACACCCAATGCATTCAGAGTATTATAATATTCCCTCTTCAACTCAAACTGTTTTAGATGGAAAAAGAAAAGTCTTTGCAGTAGGTACGACAGTAACAAGGACGATAGAGTATTATGCAAGAGGTAATAGTAGCAGTGGAGAGTGTGATTTATTTCTAAATCCTTATAATAAACCAATTAAAGTAGATTATCTACTTACTAATTTTCATCTACCTAAAAGTACACTTATAATGTTGGTCTCATCATTTATAGGTAGAAAAAAAACTTTAGAACTTTATCATGAGGCGATAGATAAAGGGTATAGATTTTATAGCTATGGTGATGCTATGATAATAATATAATAAAAAATATCTTGATTAAGGAGTAAAATTTTATATGGAAGAGATAATAAAAAGATTAGAGATATTAAAGTTATCAATATCATTGAAAGATGTTGAGTCTATAGATTTACAAATAAGACAGTTAGAAGCATTAAATATAAATCAACAGGTTAAAAATATATTAGCCTTAATTAAAAATGGGCATAACTATAAAGCAGTATTATCTATTAATGCTTATCCAAATGAGTTATATACAAATGAGTATTATAGTAAAATTAAAGCAGAAGAAGAGGCAGTAATAGAGGAGTTTGAACTCTTTGAAAATGGTTCTACTTCTACTCCTAGTTTAGTTGTAGAACATCCCGTAGTAGAAAAAATAAAGAGTGAAGAAGAGATATTAGAAGAGTTAAAAGAGGAGGAAGAGGCACAACTAGATAAAATAGAAGAGATAGAAGAAGATGAAGAACCAAAAATAATTAAAAATAGTTGGTTTGTAGAAGAGCCAGAAAAAATAGAAGAAGAGATTGAAGAGCAAAAAGAGGAAGTTAAAGAAGAGATTGAAGAAGAGATTGAAGAAGAGATTGAAGAAGAGATTGAAGAAGAGATTGAAGAAGAAAAAGAGGAAATTAAAGAAGATAAAGATAAAATAGATTTAAAAGAGGGATTAGATGAAACTAATAATTATAATAGTTGGTACTATGATAATAAATTAGTAAATAAAATAGATGATAAAAATCCATTATCATATACAAAAGATTATATTTTTGAAGAGGAAAATGATGAGAAAAAAGATAGTAATACTTATAAATATGATTTAATTATAGATGATGATGATCTCGATGATATTGCTAGAGATTATTATCGTCAAAAGATACAAGAAGATAGAGTAAAATCAGTAGCTCCTTCTGCTGAAGAGAGTCTACAAGATGAAGAAGGATTTTATAAACCAATTCAATTTTTAGAACAAAAATTTGAACAGATAGTTAAACGATTTCCACAAAAAGAGCCAATAGAGTCAGAATTAGGTACTATTAAACATTTAATATCAATATTTGAAAAACCTTATACTGATAAAGATGTTGAGATAGCACTTAAACAGTTTGAAGAGTTTAAAAAGAATGAAGAGTTAGAAGAGGCTAGTAAAATTTTACTATTAGTATCTATTAGTGATTCTCAAATAGCACATTTCGCACTCTCAAGAGAGCTTTTCAAGGGTGATGTTTTAGAACAAAATTATGGTGAAGCATTTATACAGATGAATGATTTAGCATTAGAGGGTTTTATAGAGGCAATTTGTGATTTGGGACAATTTTATGAGTATGGAATAGGTATCAAAAAAGATAGAAAAAAAGCTATATCTCTTTATGAGGAGGCAATATCTCTCGGTTTAGATAGAGCAAAGGAGCTTAGAGATAAGCTTCAAAACTCAAAGAAAAGCTTCTTTTCTTATCTTTTTGATTAAATAGTGGATATTAAATAGGTATTAATAATAAGTTTAATAAAATAACAAATAAATTTGAAATAAGGTAATTTTATGATAAGTTGGATGCAAAAACATAATAGATATTTGATTATAACAATTTGGATAGCTACAATAGCATTTATAGGTGCTGGATTTGTAGGTTGGGGTAGTTATAATTATAGTTCAAAAACTGGTGCAGTTGCACAAGTAGGTGATATAGAAATTACAAAAGCAAAATTAGATATGACTTACTCAAATATATATGAACAGTATAACTCTATGCTTCAAGGTAAATTTGATGATGCACAAGCTAAAAAGATGAATCTTATAGGACAAGCTTTTGAATCTCTAAAAACTCAAGCTAGGCTATTAAATTTGGCTAATGAGTTTGGTATTATTGTTACTGATGTAGAGTTGGCAATTAATATTAAAAATATTAAAGGTTTTCAAAAAGATGGTAAATTTAATCAATCTATCTATGATCAATATATTCAAAGATTAAGGGTTAAACCAATAGTTTTTGAAAATATCATTAGAGATGATATGAAAATTCAGAAACTTTTTAGACTGCTAAAAGTAGATAGTTTAGAGTATGAACAAAATATTTTAGCGTCAGGATTAAATCTCAGAGATAAAATTAAGTATAGAGTAATCAGTTCAACTTCACCTGAACTCAATATTACAATGAGTGATAAAGAGTTAAAAGAGTATTGGCAAAAGAATAAAAGTGCCTATATGACTCCTATTAAATATCGTTTTGATATTTTATGGAGTGATACAAATGGTGTAGTTGTAGATGATAAAGAGATAGAAGAGTTTTATAAGGAGAATAGTTTTAATTATATAAATGATAACTCTACACAATTATCATTAGAGGATGCAAAAGATATAGTAACTAGAGATTTAAAGCTTAAAAAAATTAAAAAAGATGCTCAAAAAAAGTATATCGCATTTAAAAAAGATAAGATTACAAAGAGTGAAACTATTATTTTAAATCAATACTCTTCAAAATTTAGCAAAGAGTTATGGGAGAAAATAGATAAAAAAAGTGTAAACGATATTATAAAACCACAAATTGTAGGTGATAGATATGCTACTATTAAAATTATAGAGATAAAACCATCACAAGAGATGAGTTTTGAAGAGGCGAAAGATATAGTAAAATTAAATTATAAAAGTTTAATTATTACTAAAGAAATGAAGAAATTAGCAGAAGAGACATTAAAAACTATTAAGGATAATAATGTTATGATTACTTCAGAGTATTTATCTTTGGATAAACTTATTATTTTAGAGGGTTTAACCCCTAATGAGAGTGCTAGTTTTGTATCTCAATTATTTAAAGTGAGTGAGGCTCAAGGAACTATTGAATTAAAGGATAAAATTGTAGTTTATGATATTATAGAACAGAAAAAAATTATTGATAATAATAACTCTAAAATTATAGAAGATACAATGAATAAAATAAAAAATGATGATTTTCAAATTAATTTATTAAAAGAATTAAGTAGTAAATATGAAGTTAAAATATTTGTAAAAGGATTATAAAGTGGGCGAAACAATTTTAGCTATTGATATAGGTTCTACAAAGATTTGTGCAATTATAGCTGAGATTGAGAATGAACGAATCCAGATAATAGGTCATGGAATTGCTAAATCTCAAGGTGTCAAAAAAGGTAATATTACAAACATAGAACAAGCCTCTAAATCTATAAGAAAAGCTTTAGGTGATGCTAAAAGAATAGCAGGTAGTAATATATCTACTGCAACAGTCTCAATATCAAATACTTATGCTCAAAGCATAGCCTCTAGTGGAATTGTAAATATTCCTAGTAGCAATAGAGATATATCAATCAAAGAGATTAATAGAGTAATGCAAACAGCACTCTATAATGCTGATATTCCAAATGATTATAGTGTATTACATGTTTTACCTTATAATTTTAAAGTGGATGAACAGAGTTTTATTGATGACCCTTATGGTATGAATGCTAATAGATTAGAGGTTGATGTTAATATTATTGTAGCTCAAAAATCTAGTCTTAGTAATCTTCAAAAAGCTATTAAAGGTGCTGGAGTAGAGGTTGAAAATATAGTTGTTAGTGGTTATGCTTCTCTTATATCTACTGTTACAGATGATGAAAAAGATTTAAATGTTGCAGTAATTGATATTGGAGGACAAACTTCAAATCTTGTAATTCATGCAGGGAGCTCTATTAAATATAATGACTTCTTAGGAGTAGGTTCAAATCATATCACAAACGATTTATCTATGGCATTACATACCCCTCTTCAAGTAGCTGAAAATGTAAAGTTAAGACATGCAAACTTGATAGAACCATCACAAGAGTATATAGATTTACCAATTATAGGTGATGAGCAAAATACAAATAGTGTTTCTCTTGAAACTGTATATAGTGTAGTAATCTCAAGAGTAGAGGAGACTCTATTCTTATTAAAGAAATCAATTGATGATAGTAAATTAAGAAACCAGTTAGGTGCAGGTATAGTTCTTACAGGTGGTATGACAAAATTAAAAGGTGTAAGAGAACTTGCACAAGTTATATTTGATGGTATGCCTGTGAGAGTTGCATTCCCATCAAAAGTAAGTGGGCTATTTAATGAACTAAAAGATCCATCATTTTCTACTGTTGTAGGTTTACTTTTATATAAATCAGGGTATAATACAGAATATGAAATAAATATTACTCATGAACTTCTTCACTCAAAGTCAACCTCCGAACATATGCAAGATAGTGGCCCACAATTGTCAAATATAAAATTAAATGAGGTTGTTGCTGATACAAGAAGAGAGAGTCGTATAGAAAATGAACAAGTAAGAGCAGCAAATGATAAAGATAAAATAGGATTCTCATTAGATGAGTTATCAACAAATAGAATGGAAGATAATAATCCATTTAAGAAGTTTACAAATTGGGCTAAACAGTTATTTTAATAAGGGAAAAGAATATGGAAGAATTTGATATCAAAGAGATTAGTAGAACGGATACAAAAGTTGAAGGTGCTCAAATTACTGCTATTGGTGTAGGTGGTGGTGGTGGAAATATGATTAATCATATGATTACACAGAGCGATACAGATATTAACTTAATCGCTGCAAATACTGATGCACAAGCATTGAGTACAAACTTAGCAACTTCAAAACTTCAATTAGGTATCAATGCTACAAGAGGACTTGGTGCTGGTATGCAACCTGAAAAGGGTAGAGATGCTGCATTAGAGAGCTTTGAAGAGACTAAAAAAGCATTAGATGGTTCTGATATTGTATTTATCTCTGCTGGACTTGGAGGTGGTACAGGAACTGGTGCTGCCCCAATTATTGCACAAGCTGCTAAAGATGTAGGTGCATTAACTGTATCTGTTGTAACTACTCCATTTAAATTTGAGGGTAGAAAAAGAACAAAATTAGCATTAGCTGGACTTGATGAGTTAAAAGCTGAAAGTGATTGTATTATTATCGTACCAAATGAGAGACTTTTATCTATCGTAGAAAAAAATCTTGGTATGAAAGAGAGTTTTAGACTTGTTGATGATATTTTATCTCAAGCTGTTGGTGGAATATCTAATGTAATTTTATCTCATGGTGAAAATGATATAAATTTAGATTTTGCAGATGTTAAAACTGTAATGTCTCATAAAGGTATGGCTCTTATGGGAGTAGGGCATAGTGAGGGTAGTGGAGCTGCAATAAATGCTGCAAAAATGGCTATGGAATCACCCCTATTAAATGATGTATCAATAAATGGTGCTATGGGAATATTAGTACATTTTCATATTAATCCAGAGTATCCAATGCTAGAGATGAGTGATGCTATGGAGACAATTGAAGAGAATGCTGATGAAGATGCAAATGTAATATTTGGTACAACAACAGATGAATCACTTCCTATTGATGCCGTTCAACTTACAATTATTGCTACTGGATTTGAAGCAAAAGATTTAGAAAAAATGAAATCAACAACTACTACAAAAACTCCTAAAAAAGAGACAATATCTAAACCATCTCCTAGAGAACTTTTTAATAGAGAGAGAATGGTCGTAAATGGTACTAGTATCAAAAGTGATGACCATTTAGATATTCCAACTTTTCTTAGACGACAGATGGATTAAGAGAGGAATTTTATGCCAAATGATGATAAAGATGTAGAGTATAAAGCAATTATATATCAAGAGAGTATGTTGGGTTCATTATTCTTAGCTGGTGGTAAAGTTGATCCAATTAAGTTTAGTGAATTTCTTACTAAAAATGCTCAAAATCGTTGGCGTGTTGTAACAATGGAAAAAGATATTAGACGAATGTTACTTTTTTTTAAAAGAGAGGCTTATGTAGTTATAATGGTAAGAGAAAAAAGATGAAAATAGCCTCTATCATATCATCTATATTATTATCTATTTGGGTACTATTAACTATAACTATAATATGGTTTGATGTAATAAGTAGCTTAACTTATATTAAAATATCTATCACTATTGGAATAATTATTATTGCAATAATTCTTATATCTCTAGCTATAAAAGAGTATGGAAGTGAAAAAAGTTTGAGAGAGCATAATTATTTAGATTAATTCTCCCATTTTATAGATAAAACTCAAAAAAATTTGTTCAAATTTTCACTATAAAGTAAAATTTATATAAAGATGAGCTCTTCTCTATTAATTATAATTTTGAGTAATATCTACTAAACTCTATTTTGTATATATTGAGTGAGTCTTATCATAGCCTCTTTATGATTACTCATAAAATCTTTATGAGCATCACTATTACAATAGTTTGTAACTATAAATATCCCACCCACTGGAATATTAAATTTTTGAGCTACCTTTATAATAGAAAAAAACTCCATATTTTCAATTCCAATATTATGAGAGAGATATCTTTTTGATAGATTTTCGTCCGTAGTAATATAGTTAGATGAATTTACTATTACTTCACTATTTATATCGGTAGCAGAAGATACTACATTATCAATAGGAGAGTAAGCATTAGCATTGAAAAATGAATTTTCTATATTAGATGCTGATTTAGATTCAATTATATCAAAAATCTTCTTCTCTCCATAACTCCCTGCACTGCCTACAAAGAGTATAAATTCAGGAGGGTTCATAATAGAGATACGAGTTAGATTAATAGCACTATCTACCATTCCAATTCCTATTGGAGTAGCAAACTCAAAACTCTCTTTATCTCCTGCACAAATTATCATTTTTATCCTTTTTTCTATTCATAACTTATTTTACTTTTTAACTCACCTAAATCAAAATCAACTTTTGTATTTAAGAGGCTAAATGGTTTTGGCTCTTTTGTGATTGTTACAAACTCTACATCTTTACCATATCTCTTTTTATAATCTGCTCTAATTTTATATAGTGATGTTATCTCATCTACTAATATACCCTTAATTTTTGGAGAATTTGCTACAAATACCATTCCCTCGGCATATTTTACTATTGTATTATAATCAACTCCTCTATTAGTAGCTACGGCATTTATAAAGTTTTGATATGTTGGTTGAAGCATATGCTCATTGATATATTTTGTCTGATTTTCATCAGTTTTTTTGAATATTGAGAGTGGTTGTTTGAATTTACCTTTGGTAATTGTACTCTCTTCTATTCCAATTGTTTTGGCTAATTTTGAGATATTATAATGTTGTAAAATTACACCAATAGAACCAACAAGTGCATTTGTGTTAGCTTTTAGAGGTTTTATCGCAGATGCTATATAGTATCCTCCTGAAAGAGCATAACCACCTACATACATTGTTACTTTTTTGATTTTTGTAATCTCTTTTAGATAATTTGACATCTCTTCACTTGCAGTAGGCGAACCACCTGGAGAGTTCATAATAAATAAAATCTCTTTATACTCATCTTTTGCCATAACTTTTTCTATCTTATCAATAGTTTTAAATATATAAGCAGATGTAATTATTTTATCCATATTAACTACGGCTATTTTATTTTTACCCTGCTTATCATCAATATCTATTATCCCATATTTTTTCAAAGCAAAACCGATAATTACAAATTCAAATAGAAAAAATATTAATAACATTGATATTTTAATATTCTCCGAAACTGCTTTTCTCTTAAATACTTTTATCTCTTTTTCAAACTTCTCTCGCTCTAATTTAAAATTATTATCTTCCACTTATAGTACCATCTTTATATCATTATGCTCTTCAAACGCTTTGAAGATTTTATCTCTATCCTCTTGATTATCTACTTGGCAATAGGCATTAAAGCTATGAAACTTACCATTTTTAGATACATTTCCAACTTTACATCTATACTTTTTATGCGATAGAATATCTTTTACAGACTCCTCTAGTTTATCTTTATCTCTACCAATAATCTTAAATCCCCACTCACAAGGATAATCAATTTTTGGTTTATCTTGACTCTTATCGTCTAAAATCACCATTTACTCCTCCACTTTTTGCCTCTAATTGTACATCTCTAATTACCATAGATTTATCTATCGCTTTTAACATATCATATATTGTGAGTAGTCCTACACTTACTCCCATTAATGCCTCCATCTCTACACCAGTCTTACCATCAAGTTTTACTTTAATAGTAAGCTTGAACCCAGGTAAATCTGGTAACTCCTCTACATCAGTTTTAATAGAGTTTAGCATCAATGGGTGGCACATAGGGATAAGGTTACTGGTCTGTTTTGCACCCATAATCCCTGCAATAACAGCAGTTTGTATCACCGAGCCCTTTTTATTATTATTACTCATAGCCATATCATAAGCATCTTGTGATACCTCTATTACTCCACTAGCTACGGCTTCTCTTGTAGTAATATCTTTATCTCCTACATCTACCATTTTTGGTTTATTATTTTCATCTAAATGAGTTAAATTCATAAATTTCCTCTATTGATTTTTTGATTTGAATATTTTATTATATCATAAATTATATACAAATAGACTCTTATAGAAGTAAAATTTTGTTATACTTTATTTATTATATGAGGATAAAAAATATGAATGATGATAAAGCACTCTTAACTAAAGCTAAGATATACTCTCTTCTTGATTTAGCACTCAATATTCCTATCTCTTATAGTGATACAACTCTCTCTTCAAATATAGAGTATGGCAAAAAAAATATACTTCAAGCAGTCGTAAAAAGTATCAACTCTTATAATAATAAATTATATATTGAGTTTTATCTACCTAAATTTGATAGATATATTAAAGGGATATTTTTTAGAGTTACTTTTTATCATTTTAAAATATTTGTTATTGGAAGTGAGCATTATATAGAGGGTAAAGTAGAGTTATATGGAGAGAAATTACAAATTAATCAACCAAAATCACTTCAAAATATCAATAGAATTAATCCTAAATATAAAACTAACCTAAAACAAAATGAGATTATATATTTAATAGAGAGATATATCTCAAAACAATCACTGTTAAATGAGGGGTTAAACGAGATAGAGGTAGATACAATTTTGAAACTACATAATCCAAATACAATAGATGAGATATATAATGAAAAAGAGTATAGAGATGATATATTAAAAGTTTTGAAGTTTGTAGAGGCATTTAATCATATTAAAAAATTATCTAAAAAGAAGAGAGATTATCCACCAATGAAAACTCTAAATGGAGATATAAGAGAGTTTATAAATAATTTAGAGTTTAAACTCACCCCTGAACAGATAAAAGTGATTAATGATATAGAGAGAGATTTGAAATCACCCAAAAAAGCTACTAAAAGAATGGTAGTTGGAGATGTAGGTTCGGGTAAAACTATGGTAATATTAGCATCTATTATGATGTCATATCCAAATAAATCAATCCTAATGGCACCCACTTCAATATTAGCCCAACAACTATATGATGAAGCCCAAAAACATCTTCCAAATCATATCAAATCAGTTTTGATTATGCAAGGTGCTAAAAAAAGTGGAGATTTAGAAGAGTTTGATGTCATTATTGGCACTCATGCCCTGCTTTTTAGAGAAGATTTACCATCAGCCCCACTTGTAATGGTAGATGAACAACATAGATTTGGTTCAAAACAGCGACAACGCTTAGAAAATATGATGGGAAATAGTGATAAAAAAGCTCACTATATTCAATTTAGTGCCACCCCAATACCACGAACACAGGCGATGATGAATAGTGCGATGATAGATGTAAGCCTTATTACATCTACTCCATTTAAAAAAGATATAGAGTCTATAATTATTAGTAAAAATGATTTTAGAGAACTCTTATCTCATATAGAAGATGAAATATCTCAAAATCATCAAGTTGTTATCATATATCCATTAGTAGAAGCTAGTGAGTCTATTGAGTATCAATCATTAGAGGAGTCTATTGAATTTTGGCAAAATAGGTTTGAAAACTTCTATTATACTCATGGAAAAGATAAAAATAAAGAGAAAACTTTAATAGAGTTTAGAGAAAAAGGAGATATTTTATTAGCTACTACGGTAGTAGAAGTGGGAATATCTTTGCCAAGACTTACAACAATTGTAATAGTAGGAGCTGAAAGATTAGGATTAGCTTCACTTCATCAACTTCGTGGTAGAGTAGGGCGAAATGGACTTAAAAGTAGATGTTATCTATATACAAATAATCTACCAAATAGTAGATTAGAGCAGTTTGCAAAGACAACAAGTGGATTTGATATAGCCCTATTAGATTTGAAATATCGTAAAAGTGGAGATCTACTAGATGGTTCTATTCAAAGTGGAGTTAAAAATAGATGGTTAGATATGGCAACTGATTATGATATTATAAAAGAGGCAAGTAGAAGAATATAATCATAAGCTTTAAGTAATATATAAATAAAATATGATTATAATAAATGATGGATATTCAATTTATTGAGATTGAATTGAATTTTAGATAACTTCTTATAGATTTGGATTCTCCAAATAATATTTTATCATCTATAAGTTGTTATATAATTCTAAAAGGAGTTTATAATGGAACGGACGAATAGTAATAGAGTTTTTATAAAGTATCTTTTTGCTTTATTATTGATTATGCCAAGTATTTTGTTTGCTACAGATACACCACCTAATAGTTGTAGTTCATCTTATAGTATTGCAACATTAGATGGAGTATCAAGTGATATATCAAATGTTGAAAATAAATATGTAGGGAACTGGAGTAATAATAAGAATATATATCTTAAATTTACACCATTAGCAAGTGGTAGTTTACAATTATCTGAAAGTAATCTTGCATATAATCAAATGGAAGTTAAATTTTATGTAGGTACAGGTTGTGATAGTTCTAATAAATATAATGGTTCATCTAATTCTCTTACTCACTCATCATCTTTTGATGTAGTTGCTGGAACTACTTATAATGTTAAGTTAGTTAAAAAAAGTACTGCTTATATGAAATATGCTCTAAAATTTAGCTTCACAAAAACAGCAGACCCAGACCCAGAGTGGATATCTCCCACACCCTCAGCAGGAACATATTCACCAAAATTTGATGTAGGAGAATCTATTAATATTCCAATAGCAGTAAGTAATAGTAGTGGATTAACATATAGATTATCAGGTACAACTGATAGAGCTGGATTAAATATATCTATGGATAGTAGTACGGGTAGAATTACAGGTTCTTTTACAGAGGGAGATAGACGAAATTTAGTCAAATTTTATGCATTAAGAGGAACTACAAAGGTATTAGAGAGAACTATTTATCTTGAATCTAATGCTTTAGGTGGTACTCCACCAACTCTTGGAGCTTTAAGTGATCAAAATATAATAAAAGGTGAAGCATTTAATTATCAACTAACTGCAACAGAACCTGATGGAGATACTATAACTTATGAAGTTGCTGGAGATTTACCATCTGGACTTACTCTTAATAGTTCAACAGGTTTAATTAGTGGTACTCCAACTAGAGCAGAAGAGGCTTATCTTACTGTAATTGCTTCTGATAAAGATGGAAACTCTGAAGAAGATTATTTAAATATATTTGTTACAGAGCCGGTAGCATCAGTAGGAGAGTATAGTTGTAATGGTGAAGATGTAGCTAATATTAATGGAGCTACAAGTAGTGCATCAAAATTTTATCATACAGGTGAAGATGTTCATAAAGTTGCTAATGGAGGGAGATACTTTAAGTTTAAGACATCTGTAAATGGAGAGATTACTATACATTATAAAACTACAAAAAATGTTTCTGGTTATGCAGGACATAAATTAAAAATTGGTAGAAATTGTGGTGGAACACAAATCCATAGTGGAGGTTGGAGTAAAGATGACTCTAAAACATTTAATGTAACAAGTAATACTACTTATTATATAAAAGTTCAAGAGGCGAATAGAGAAAATGTTTTAAACTTTGATATTGATTTTAATTTTGTTGCAGAGGGTGGTACTCCACCTATATTTAATGATATTACACCTAATCCTTATGAGATAATTAGAATAGATGATAATGTATCATTAGATTTATCTCAATTTGTAACTAAAACAGATGGTGATGATATTATATCTTATCGTATCTCTTTAGGTTCTTTACCTAGTGGAATTAATCTTGATAGTACTACGGGTATCTTAAGTGGTAATGCTACTCAAGATGGAGATTTTTTAATTGCTATTCGTGCAAGAGATGTAGATGGAGAGTCAAATACTAAATATCTTCGTATGATTGTATCTGGAACACCTCCAACTATTAATACAATTCCACAACAAATTATTCTTAAAGATACAGATTATAGTTTAGATTTATCAAATTTTGTAAATAAGACTCAAGGTGATGATATAACAGAATATAATCTTACAGGAAATCTTCCAGATGGAATTTCATTTAATGGTAGTACGCTTAGTGGTAAAAGTACTGATATAGGTATATATGATTTAAGTTTAGTTGCTTCAGATATTGATGGTGATTCAGAGATTAGAAATTTTGAACTCAATATTACTAGAGAGTTAGGGGATATAACTTATATTGATAGTACAGATGATATATGTTATGGAGAGGTAACCTCTACGGGTATCTCTATGGGACCTATGAAAATGATGTATACAGAGACAACACCTATTATAAGTACTACTACTGATACTCTTACTAATGTTCAAGTTCTATTTGAAGAGAATGGTATGAATTTTAGTTTTATGAGTGGATGTGGTATTGATGGTACAGATGAAGAGGGTAAAAAATGTAATAGATTAGATGATATTAATATGGGACCTATGTCTGCATTTAGTAAAGGTATTCTATTTAATCCTATGCCAGTTTATCGTGCAAATGATGAACATAGTGTTTATGTATCGGCAATGATGGAGTTTTCAATGAATCCACAAGATACTCTTAGAGCTACCTATAATAAAAATGGTGTCTATTATAGAGGTGTTGTACAACCTTGTCAATCTACATCAAATGAAGATTTAGAAGATGAGGAAATTCCTAATGATAATTCTGATATATTTCCAGTTAATTGTGGAGTTTTTCAAGATGGACTTCAAACAAGAGCTATTGATTCTAAAGTAGATTTTAGTAGTGGTAGTGCAAAACTTTATAATAATCCTGATGAAAATCTAAATACATATTATACACCAGTAAATGGTGGAAGTGGTAATGATATAACTTGTAATAATACAAATGGGGTAAATGGAGCAAATGCCTCTTGTGAGCCATCTCATCATGGAGCACAATCATTAATTGATCCTGAAGGAGGAATGAAATATCCATCATCTTTCACACTCTCAACTCCTGTTTCTACATCTAATAAAAATGTAAATTATACTACTAATTCAAGTGGTACTAAATTAACTGAGAATAGTTATAATAGAATAAGTTCTGATTGGAATAGTGGAACAACATCAATTCCTTTTGAAATATCTACGAGAGTATTAGTTAATAATATTAAAAATGGTGCATCTTCTGCATTAATTACATTTAAAAGTGCAGATACATCAGAGTATGAATTTATTATTGATAAAATTGAGACAAAAGAGAATGCAGAGTTTAAAACAGATGATAGATTAGCAAAAAATATTAAAATTGGTTCAATAGTACAATATGATAGAACTACTCAAGGTAGTGCAAAAGTTATTGTTGATTTCCAAGCAAAACAGACTATTAAAATAGATAAATTATATATTGGGCATACAAGTAGATATACATTAAAAGCTCCATATATTAATATTAATGATATTAAAGATATATCAGGAGCTGGGCAAGAGAATATAATTAATATATATGCTAATTACTTAGATATTGGCACACTTGATTTAGGTGATGCTACACAACTAAATATTATGCCATATACTACGGGTAAAAAAGTAGTAGTCAAAATGAATGAGTTTAATACAGGTTCAAAAAATGATATTGAATTTGATGGTGGGACATACTATATTAAAAAACTTGATACACAAGGTAGTGGTAATGGCTATAAATGGAATATGAAAAATAGAGTAAATTTAATTATAGAAGATGATTATGAGACTATTTCAAAAATAGGAATTAATAGTGATACTACTGGTGGTTCTAATTTATGTAATGATTCTCATAGTGCATTAAATCTATTTATATTTAGTTATGGTAACTTTAGAGTTCATAATGATTCTAGAATTGTAGGTTCAATATATTCTAAAAAAGATGTAGTATTAGGAAGTGCTAGTTATGTCAAAGGTGCAGTATCTGCTGATAAGTTAATCACATTAGATAATGGGACTAAAGTCTGTTATGATAGTGATTTAGCAGATAGTGGATATGCTGATTGTAATCTTACTGGTAATGAAGAGGATGAACCTGCAATATCTCAATGTGGTATTTTCCCAAGTGCATTACAAACTTATAATAAATTAGAACTTGATGGAGGTTGGGGTAATCAAGTTACAGTTCTTGATGTTGATAATGTTGTTGCACCTGTGGAAAAAATAGTACCACAAGATGGAGTAGATAGTGATGAAGATGGTAATAATATCACTTATGATGCATCATGTGATGATATGGGTTCTTGTATAGTAAAATCTCCTAATATTATAGATTATAATATACCATTTAAAGCTACTTCTGATTTATCATCAACTGATATTGATGTAAGTACAACTATATCTCAAAAAGAGGTAGGTAGTTATAGATTAACTCAAAGAGATATAACTGTAACATTTGAAGCTAGTGAGCAGTATAGTAGTGGTAGAAAATATATGATGATAGGTAACCTTGATAGTACAAAAAAAGCAGGGATTAAATATATATTTAAAGATGGAGATTATTATATAAACTCTTGGAGACATCAAGGTAATGATTTAACTATTGAGGCGGTTGGAAAAGTTAGAATATTTTTAAAAGATGATTTACGATGGGAAGGTAGCGAACTTACTGTAAATAAAGGTGGAGTAGCATCTAATTTCTTTATATTTGGACAGAGTGATTTTTTATTTCCTAATAGAGGTTCTGCTAAATGGGATGTAACAGCATTTTTCTATACAAAAGGAGACTTTACTCTATCTGCTAATGCAAATTCAGGAGAAGGATTTATTGGTGGGGTAACAGCAGAAAATGATTTATATCTACATAATAATGCAAAGTTTAAATATGACCCAACAGGACTTGATAGTAATGGTATGGGGGATTGTGGTACTTTTGTAGAGTTTAGCAAACCAGCTTACTATTTTAAAGAACCAGCTATTGATGGAGGAGTAGAGTTTATTAAATATCAAGAGGTTAATATTACTCTTAGCGAACCTGTGGATTATGATGTTGTTGTAGAGTATAAAACTTTTGATGCAGGAGAGTCCAATGATAGTATCTATTCAAGTGAATTTAATGAGAGTATTCATGCAGAAGCAATTTATGATTATGTAGAGAATAATCCCAATCCAGAACAAGTAACTATTCCAGCAGGTGAAGTATCAGCATTAGTAGAGACTACAATTAATAGAGATAATTATATAGAGAATGATGAAGTATTTTTTGCTACAATTAAATTAGTTACTACTGGGCATGATATAACTTTAGGTTCTATAAAAGAGACAAATTTAACCATTGCAGGACAAACAGAAGATGATGTACCTATGTGTTTTGAAGATGATTTTGATGGTTCTCTTGATGATAAATGGAGAACTCTATTTTCTAGTGGTGGATTTGAACCAAAAATAGTTGATGGGAAACTCAGATTAACAGATAGAGAACACCAACTTGCAACTGCTGTTACAAAAGATTACTACTTCTTAGCAAAATGGAACTTAATTGAGGTTGAGTTTTTGCAATATGCTTATGGTGGTTGTAGAGAGGGTTCTACTGCTACTAGAGGAGGAGGAATCGGTACTTATGGAGCAGATGGAATTGTAATGGTATTATTTGATTCTCGTGTAGGAGAGTCTCCTGAACCTGGTGCATTTGGTGGTTCTATTGGATATGCTCAAATGCGAACTAGAAACGGTTTTCAAAAAGGTTTTGAAGGTGGTTGGCTTGGTATGGCTATTGATGAGTATGGAAACTTTGCCAACCCAACAGAGGGAAGAAATGGTGGTGTATATGTAAGAGCTGGAAGAAGTTACTCAGATGGTATATCAATTAGAGGTTCAAGTGGAGATTTAAGTGGAAGTGATAGATATCATGGATATGCCTATTTAGGAGGGACTAGAGATTTAGATTATCAAATTGCAACAAGAAATACATCTCCAAATCGTAAAGGAGATAAATATAAATTTAGAGTAGATGCTAGAGATCCTGCTAAATTATTAATATCTCTTCAAAGAGATGGTGGAAATGGTTATCAAACAGTTATTGAAGAATTTGATGCAAAAGATCCAATATATAAACAATCAGAGACACCAGAAAAGGTGAGAATAGCATTTACTTCAGGAACTGGTGGTGGTTGTAATAACCATGATATTGATGAACTTAGTATTAAAGGTGTTTGTAGAGTATATAATTCAGATCTATTTAACAAAGGACCTTTTGGTGCTTGGGATGTGGCAGGTAGTGATATTGGACATAAATTAATTAGAACTAAAGTGGTTAATAAGCCATTCTCATTACTAATTACAAGTTTAATGCCTGGACGAGCTGAGTATCAAATTAAAGACAAAATTACAAGTAATATGTCTGATACATTAAGATTTTATGAACAAGCAGTAGAAACATTAAGAAAAAATGGATATAGTGCTAATATTAGCTCTTTTCCTATCAAAGTAAAATATGAACTTGTAGATGCTTCTAATATGAATAGTACGGAAGTTATTACAACAACTGTGGATAATGGTGATGGAGAAATGTTTAATGCAACTAAACAAGATAGAAAAGTAAAAGATTTTAATGTAGCAAGTGCATATAGAAAGGTAAAAGTTCGTTTTACAATGTGTGCTGATTATGATAGAGCTAGTGGTAAATATGCTGTATATCCATATGAGGCTTGTGATAAATTTACACCCGATACAGTACCACCAACACCAAATGTATTAGGTTATAGATATGTTTATTCAGATGATTCATTTGCAATTAGACCAGATAAATTTAATTCTAATATAGCTGGTAAATATATAGCTCAAAAACCATCAGAAATAACATTTACTGCATTAGATGCTTCAACTACACCTAAAGCAACTCTAAGATATAATGAGAGTCAAGGTGATTCTTTTAATGTTACATTAACAAATACAAATAGTGATTGTAGTATATTAAATCCATCTTTTACTCCTAATGTTAATTTCTCAGATGGTAAAGTAACTGCAGATTATAAATTACCAAATGTATCAACTTATAAACTTAAAATTAGTGAAATACCAAATCAAGAGTTTGCTGTTATTGATGTAGATGATACAGTAGATGATAAAAGATATATTACCCCTTATACTTCAGATGTAATTACAGTTTTACCTAGTTCCTTGAAAGTGGATAATATTACTCTTAATAATTTTAATAATAATCCATATACTCATTTATCTGATTTGGATTTAGATCAAACTTCAAATCTTGATAATACAATGGCTTCTACTTTAGGATTTACTGTAACAGCATTAAGAGATGATAATAGTATTGCACCAAATTATGATGGTAGTTGTGTAGCACAAAAAGCGATAGCAGATATTAATCTTGAAGCAACTCAAGATACACCTGAAAAGGTTACTGAATTTTTACAATTTGTAAAAAGTGATGGTACAATAGGAGGTGAAAAGAGAGATAATAATGATGAAGGTATTCTATTTAACTACCCTATACCTAGAACTGCTTATAAAGATGGTATAGCTAATTTATCAATTCCATTTAACTTTAAGAAAGATTTGCATAATCCAACAAGCCCATTTGATGTAAATATATCTGATATTGAAGTAAAAGAAGATATTGCATCAGGTTTAAGTACATTAGCCTCTAATTATGATACAAATAGAACCTTTTCAGATATTAATACAACTTTTGTATATTCAAGAGTTCGTGCTTCTAAAAAGATTTATCCAGAGGTTATAGAGAACTTTAAAGTTACTCCTATCCTTTCTGATATATTCTGTTCTCTTAGTAGTGAAAGATGTGATAATTATGGATTAGATACAGAGACTAATATTATTAATGAAAATAATTGGTTTATAAATAGTAGATTTCAATCTGTTACTCAAAAAGATGGTACTATTGGTTCATCTGTTGAAAAGGGAGAAGGAATAACAGTATCAAATATTGATATTAGAGATAATGGTGTAGATGATACAGTTGTAGTTACAAATAATGGGAAACAAGAGCAGTTAGTAGAAATTCAGTTACAACCAGATATTTGGTTGAGATATGATAGTGATAATGATATGGGTTTTCCATCTTATGAAGTTGATTTTATTCCACCTCCTAATGAAGCTTGGTCTGGAGTAGGAACTACTGGAAATGTATTAGATGGAAATGGAAGTAGTTCTAAAATAAGACATAGAGCAAACTGGTAAAAGGATATAAAATGGTAGTTTTACATCATAAAGGAGTAGCAATGATAGAACTTATCTTTGCTATTGTAATTATGGCAATTGTACTATTAAGTGCACCTACTTTAATTAATCAATCTGTTAAGAGTAGTTTTGTAGGGTTCCAACAAGAGTCTATTAATGCCATAGCTACCCATATGAATTTAATATTAACAAAAAATTGGGATGTAGGTAATGCTAATCCTGATGTATTACCAGTAATATTAACAGTTAATGCAGGAGATGATGATTTAAATATGGTAAATCTCACTACTGCAAGAAGAGCTGGTACAGATATGACAAGTAATCGTTCATTTGTATCTACTATGGGAGGAACAATAGCGGCTTCTCCTAGTAGTAATTTTGGAAAAGATAAAGATACTATTGGGACAGAATTAGATGATATAGATGATTATAATGATTATGTTACCACTCTAAAAGGTGATGCTATTGGAGGAGGTGTAAATTATATAGATGTAGGTATAACTATTAAGACAACAGTATCTTATGGTTCTGATAAACCATCTGATGGAAAAGGGTATATTAATAGTGAAAAAATCTCATTTAATAATCCTTTTGGAAATACTCTCTTAGATAGTACTAATATTAAATTAATTAGTGCAGTTCTTACTAATCCAGATAGTGCTGATGAACTGAAAAAGAATATACGATTAAGTGCTTTTATGTGTAATATAGGTACTTATACACTTGCTATAAGGGATGGTATGTGATGAAATTAAAATTTAAAAAAGCATTTACTTTAATAGAACTTATAATTGTATTAGTAGTATTGGGAATAGTATCATCTATGGGTGCTACAATTATATCTCAAGTCTATATGAATTATATTAATCAAAGAGCAATTCATAATAGTAGTTTAAAAACAGAAATAGCAACATCTATTATATATAATAGATTATCTTACAGAATTAGTAGTACAACGGTAGGTAGAAATCTAAATGATAATAATGATATAGTATTAGTAACAGATATTAAAAATCCTGAAAATTATCAAGTTTTAGAATGGTATGGCGTAGCGATAGATAGTTTTAATGCTAATAGTGCTACTAGAAGACCTGCATGGAATGGTTTTTGTGATGTTGAAGGTTCTAATATGGGTGTTGCTACACCTGGTTCAGATTTATCACTTTTAGATGAGGTAGTAAGAAATACATCAAGTAGTAGTTTAGCTGACTTAGCTATTATATTTAATAATAGAAGATATAGTAAAGATGTACCATATGATATTAGTTGTATAGGTTATACTAATAATAATAATTGTATTTCAAAAGTTTCTAGTGTAGATAGTGATATGGAGACTATAATACTTGCCAATAAAGATCTTAAAAGAGTAGTAGAACAGTATAAACTTATTCGTAGTGCTTATGCCATAGTACCAGTTAATGAAAGAGATGTTCAAACAGCTGATGGTAATACTATATCACTCTTTGATTTAGAATTGAGATATGATTATCAACCATGGAGTTCTAATAATGAAAATTATTTTGATGATGATACAAGTAGAGGTATTTTAGTAAGAAATGTAAGTGTATTTAAATTCTCAGGAATGGGTGATACTCTTAGATTTAAGATATGTGTATCAGAAAATATAGGTGAGAGATTTATCACCACATGTAAAGAGAAGGCGGTAATAAGATGAGAAAAGCATTTTCAATGATGATGGCCGTATTTGTAATGATAATGATGATGTCTATTACTATATTAGTATTTAATCTTTCAGCTAAAATAACAACAGCTACCCTTACTCAATATCAAAAAGAACAAGCTATACTACTTGCTAAAAGTTATACAGAGTATGCAATTATGGCAGCAGGAGCAAATAATCCACGAGAGGGAAATTGTCTAGAGAGTATTACAGGAGATGTAGGTAATATAATTTTAGGTGTAGCTAATAATGGAGATGTAGATGGTGGACAAGGTTATAGAGTAAATGTAAATATTGGATATATAGGAAATGGACTTACCTGTAATGATGAACATATATTAAGTGATGATGGAGTTATTGTTACACAAGAGAATGGTAATGAACTAAGTCCAAATATTATAGTAGATGTTTATGTAAGATATAGAGCAGTAAATGCACATCAAAATGGTAAAACATTACCACCATGGGTTACATACCATAGACGCACAATACAGAAGTTATAAGTTTGTTTTAGATAAAATCACGAAATAAAAGTTTGGGAGAATAGTTGAATGTTTGATACATTAACAGATAGTTTTAAAAATGCCATTGGTAAAATTCGTTTTCATGATGATGAAAAAGCTCTAAAAAAATCTTTAGGAGAGTTAAAAAAGTCTCTTCTAAAGTCAGATGTTCATCATAAAGTAGTTAAAGAGCTCATTAGTGTAGTAGAGACTCAAACAAAAATTAATGGTATAGGAAAAGATAGTTTTCTAAAATCTATTAGTAATGAACTTACAAGAGTTTTAAGTGTCAAGGGTAATCAAGGTTTTGTATTTGCATCAAAACCACCTACTGTTGTATTAATGATTGGACTTCAAGGTTCAGGTAAGACTACTACTACGGGTAAATTAGCATATTTTCTAAAAGAGCAAAAAAAGAAAAAAGTTTTAGTTATAGCAGGAGATTTACAAAGATTAGCAGCAGTAGAGCAGTTGAGACAAATTACAACTCAAATTGATGTAACTCTTGTAGCAGATGAGAATAAAACTCCTCAAGAGATAGTAAAAGAGGGATTAAAAAAAGCTAATGATGAGCTTTATGATGTAGTATTAATAGATACAGCAGGACGATTGGCTATTGATGATGAACTTATGGAAGAACTAAAATCTATCAAAGATTTAGCAAATCCTGATGAACTCTTCTATGTGGCAGATGCTATGACAGGTCAAGATGCTGTACGAACAGCTATGACATTCAAAGAGAAAATTGGTATTACAGGAGTAGTATTAAGTAAATTTGATGGTGATGGTAAAGGTGGAATAGCATTAGGATTATCTTCTCAAGTTGGAGTACCTTTACGATTTATAGGAAATGGTGAAAAGATGCCAGACCTTGAGCAGTTTATTCCAAATAGAGTTGTAACAAGACTTATGGGTGGAGGTGATTTAGAATCACTTGCAGAAAAAACATCAGCAATTATAGATGAAAAAGAGGCAAAAAAGCTTACTACAAAAATCAAAAAAGGGCAATTTAACTTTAACGACTTTTTAAATCAAATGGAGCAGATGAAAAAGATTGGTTCTATGAAATCTATGCTAGGAATGATACCTGGTATGAGTGGTATGGCAAAACAGTTAGAGAATATTGACTTGGACAACTCATCAGAGATAAAAGCAATCAAAGCTATGATTTCATCAATGACACCGAAAGAGAGAGAAAATCCAGATTTGCTTAATAATGCTAGAAAAAGAAGAATAGCAGCTGGTGCAGGAATGGGACAAGTACAAGTAAATCGTATTATGAAACAGTTTAAGAGTGCAGCGAAGATGGCAAAAAGATTATCAGGTAAAAATGGTATGAAGCAGATGCAAAATATTATGAGTCAAATGAATAGTGGTGGGATACCTAGATAGGTATAAACAAAGTTTTAGAATTTTATGATATAATATCACCTCTAAAAGTAGTGATGAGTATTTTGCATTAAAAGTAGTTGTGAATACTTTAAAAAGAAAAAATAATAGAAGGATAAAATAATGACAACAATTAGAATGACAAGAATGGGTAGAAAAAAGAAACCATTTTATAGAATTGTAGTAACAGATAGTAGAAAAAGAAGAGATGGTGGTTGGATTGAATCAATTGGACACTATAATCCTGTAACTGCTGAAAAAACATTAGTTCTTGATACAGAGAGATTAAACTACTGGTTAAGTGTTGGTGCTCAAATGAGTCCTACGGTTAAAAGATTAGCGAGTAAATAAATAAAGTGTTGATGGTTGAAGAGTTTATATTTTCGTATAGTAAATTATTAGTAAATCACCCTGATGATATAGAAATAGAGATAAACTCTATTGATGATGATTTAGATGAAGTAATAATTTATGCTTGTAGTGAAGATATAGGTAAGCTTATTGGTAAAGAGGGACGAATGATAAACTCTATCAAAACTTTTATATCTGGTTGTAAAGCTAAAGGTGCACATAATTATCGTATTAATGTAAAGCCTCTATAAAATATGAATAAAAATAATTTTTTAGTAGCACAAATAGGCAGAACTGTTGGATTATGGGGTGATTTGAAACTACATTTTCATACAGATTTTCCAGAGCAGTTTCAAATTGGTAGTGTTGTTAAAAGTGATAGAGGTTCTTTAGAAATTATTGATATTAATCATAGTCGTTCTTTAGTTAGATTTAAAGGTTATGAGGGTGTTGATTATGCTAAAAAACTTACAAATGCTAAAATATATACAGATTATGAAGATACAAGAAATAGTTGTAAGCTAGAAGATGGAGAACATTTTTGGTTTGATATTATTGGTTGTAAGCTTGATGATAATGGAGAGATATTAGGTGAAGTAGTTGATATTCAAAGAATGTTAGATTTAGATTATTTGATTATTAATAGTAGTAAAAAACTTAGAGATGAGGGATTTTCTAAAAGTTTTTTAGTGCCATATATTCCTAGATATATTATTAAAAGCGATATAGATAGTAAGGTAATATTTTCACAAGATACCAAAGATATTTTAGAGGCCAGTTAAGTTATGAGATTTAGTTTTGTTACACTTTTTCCATCTATTATAGAGGGTTATTTTAGTGATACTATTCTTTGTCGTGCTTTAGAGAGTGGTAAAATATCCATAGATTTTTATAATCCTAGAGATTATACTACAAACAAACACCAAAAAGTAGATGCTCAAATGGTAGGTGGTGGGGCAGGTATGATTATGACCCCACAACCTCTATATGATACACTTGATGCTATCAAATCAGAAAACAAACATATTATATTTCTAACTCCCGTTGGGAAGAAATTTACTCAAAATGATGCTAAAAGATTAGCTTCAAAAGAGCATATAGTTTTGGTTAGTGGGCGATATGAGGGTATTGATGAGAGAGTGATTGAAGAGTACGCAGATGAACTATTCTCTATTGGAGATTATATCTTGACAGGTGGAGAAGTTGCTAGTATGGTTCTATCTGATGCTATTAGTAGAAATATAGATGGAGTCCTTGGAAATAGTGGTTCATTAGATATAGAGAGTTATGAGGATAATATACTAGAAGCACCATCTTTTAGTAAGCCTTTATCTTATCATAATAGAGGTGTGATTTCAGAATACTCAAAGGGTAATCATAGTAAAATTTCGCAATTGAAATTAAAATTATCAGAGGCTAAAACAAAATATTTTAGACCTGATTTATAAAGCAAAGGTAATAATATGAGAAATAAATATATAGAGAGTTTTGAGAAAGCTCAACTTAAGGGAAAAAATGTTCCTGAATTTAGAGCTGGTGATACACTTAGAGTTGGTGTAAATATTAAAGAGGGAAATAAAGAGAGAGTTCAAATGTTTGAAGGTGTTTGTATCGCTATTAGAGGTGAGGGAACAGGTAGAACATTTATGGTAAGAAGAATTGGTGCTAATAGTATCGGTGTTGAGAGAGTATTCCCACTATATTCTGATAGTATTTCAAGCATTGAAGTACTTAGAAGAGGTAGAGTAAGAAGAGCTAAACTATTCTATCTTAGAGGACTTAAAGGTAAAAAAGCTAGAATTACAGAACTTCGTCGTAAATAATTCCTTTTATTGGTGGGTTCTACCCACCCTACTCAAAAATCCATTTAACTTTCAATTAATCTACATATAATATTATCAATCAAAATAAATTTTACTTTTTTTATTTTAAATAAGTCAATAGGAGAACAAAATATTTAAAAAAATAGTAATAGTATCACTCTTATCATTTGTAGCTTATGCAGATATTTTGGGCTATTTTCAAGAAGCAAACAGACATCTTCAGTATGATAAAACATATTCACTTTATAAACATTCAAATCAACTCTCACAAAATGGTATAAAAAAGAGTCAATATAGTAAGTTTTCTGATGATATAGGATATGCTCGTACCTATGCAAAAGCTCTAAACAATGGCTTTAATAGTATAAATTTTTCTTTAAGTGATACGCTTGATGTATTTGGTAAAAATAGCTATAAATAATAATATTTAAAGGATATACAATAAATTATGAAATTGATTTAAATAAAAATAAATAGACAAAATTCATACCATAGATATGATGTAATTATCTTAATAAACACTCTCTCTTTAGTTAAAATATTGTATAATTTTACTAATAGAACTCCTCAAACCTATGCCACTTACAAAATTATTATAATAAATTAAGAGGTTGTAAATATGAGTAAATTAGTGCCAAAACTTAGATTTAAAGAGTTTAATATAAAAATTATTTTTTACAAAATATATTTGCAAGTGGAGATGAGTAGATGCGACTAACACAAAAACAGATAAAAGCAATTACTACCACTTTTAAAGAGATTTTTAAAGAGGGAGAGATTTATCTTTTTGGCTCAAGAGTAGATGATAGCTTAAAAGGTGGCGATATAGATTTGTATATCGATACAAAAGATTTAGATGATATATTTGATAAAAAGATAGATTTTTTGGTATCTCTAAAGCGAAAAATAGGGGAGCAAAAAATCGATGTAGTAATATCAAGAGATAAAAATAGACCAATAGAGCAAGAAGCGATAAAAAAAGGGGTAATTTTGGATAGCAAAAAATTAAGAGTAGAAAAATATCTAAATGAGTGTAAAAAACATAAATTAAGAGTAGAAAAATCTTATACTAAAGTTGGTGCTATATTTCCTATTACTTCAATAAGATATGAAAATCTAAGCGATGATGAGATTGAAGCGATAGACCAATATCTTTTTAGATTTGCTAAACTTCAAGATACGATAGGTCAAAAATTATTTAAAATGGTGGTATCTGAATATATAGAAAATATAGACCAACTTGCTTTTTTAGATATATTAAATAACCTTGAAAAGATAGGAGTAGTTGATAGTGCTATATGGAGTAAATTGCGAGATATAAGAAACAGTATATCTCATCAATACGATGATGAACCAGCAGAGATGGCAGAGGCACTAAACTCTATTTTTGCTTATAAAGATGAGTTATTAAAAGTATTTGAAAATATAGAGAAGTTTTATAAGGCAAAACAATGAGCGAAAAACAACAAGAACAATTTGAAAGAGTTAGGGAAACAGAGTTTTATAAATCTTATTGAACGACTGTACTTGTTACGGAGATTTTGAAAAATACAGTTAGAGAAAAAAGACCAAATTCTAATTCAACAACTTCTTTTCCATCAGGAGATGCATCAAGTGTATTTAGTGGAGCTAGTTTTATACATAAAAGATATGGTTTTAAATATGCTATCTTACCATATGTGGTGGCTACATATACAGCATATAGTAGAGTCCATGCAAATAAACATTATAGACACGATGTAGTTGCTGGAGCTGTGGTAGGAATTGCTTCAAGTTGGTATTTTGTTACTCCTTATAAAAATTTACAAATTAATCCTGTTTTAGGTGCTGACTATAAAGGTGTTGAAGTTAATTATAAATGGTAGTAATTTTTCTACAAAAAGTATGCTAAATATAGTATATTTTATAAAATTTAATACAAGGATACAAGAGTATGAAAAAGATATTTATATTAATAATAGCAACTTTATATCTATTTGCATCACCATATAATCAAGAGATGTTGGAGAATATATCACAAACTAATAGTAAGAAAAATAGTTTCTCATTTGCAATTATGGGTGATAATCGTAATGGAGATAGAGTCTTAGAAAAAATTATCTCTAAAATAAATCAAGATAGAAATATATCATTTATAATAAATAATGGTGATTTAGTAACATTTGGGTACAAAAAAGAGTTTAATAATTATCTACATATTATAAAAAATTCAAATAAACCTATACTCTCAATAATAGGAAATCACGAGCTTCCTTGGTATGAGTTTCTACATCCAACTAAAAATTATAAAAAAATATTTGGTAAAACTGATTTCTCTTTTAGTTATGCAAATAGCTATTTTATAATTCTGGATAGTTCTGTTAAATCTTTAACAAAAAAACAGTGCAAATGGTTAAAAGAAGAGCTTGAAAAATCACAACAATATAAAAATAGATTTGTTATTACCCATGTACCACTCTATGACCCACGAAAAGGTGAATATAAAAAAGGGCATAGTTTTAATAGTATCTCTAAAGCAAAAAAGTTAAATGATTTATTTGATAAGTATAGAGTAACTATGCTTTTTACTTCTCATATTCACTTTTATTATCGTGGAGTTTGGCAAAAGACACCTTTTATAATAACGGGTGGTGCAGGTGCACCTCTAAAAGATTATAGTAATAGTGGATTTTATCATTATATAAAGGTTATTGTTAATGATAATAATATAGAATATAAAGTGATAAAAATTTAATTTTATTAGGAATAGAAGTGCAAATTTTAGAACAATTACAGACTCAACCATATTTAAATAATAATTTTATCACTAGAAAAGTACAAATTATAGATATTCATAGGCTTAATATATTTGGAGTAAGAGGGAGTGGTAAAAGTAGCTTGGTAATAGATTATATAAATAATAATCTTAAAGAAGATGAATATCTATATATAGATTTTGATAATCCTCTACTTCTTATTAATCCTATTGATAATAATATGATAGATAAGTTTATTAAGCAAAATCAAATCACTACACTTATATTAGACCAATATAGAGATGAGTATCTCTCTTCTATTCCTGTTGTAGATAATATTATAATTGTATCAAGAATAGCACTTAAATTAGATGGATATAGGCAACTTGAACTATTTGCACTAGATTATGAAGAGTTTATAGCCTTTGAAAAAAAATCATCTACAAACTCTCTAAATAGCTTTTTAAAACTAGGGACTCTTCCTCAAATTGTAAAAGAGGGTAATATTAATGCTAATATGCTAAAAAGATTTTTATCTACCTCCTTTACTCGTAATGAACAGCAACTATTAACTATTTTAGCCTCATTTAATACCAAAAATATTACAACAAATCAGATATATCTATATGCAAAAGATAGATTTAAAATATCCAAAGATTGGTTATATAAAAAAATTAAAGAGTGGCAAGATGAGAAGTTAATAACTCTAATAGATAATAGATACCAAAAGAGTGGTAAAAAATTAATTCTTTTTGATTTTATACTGCCAAAATATATTACAACAAATCAAACATTTATAGAGAGATTTGATAATTTAATTCTACTAGCAATGCTAAAACATTACGACTCATTTGAAGCTATTGGAACTTATGAATATATAGTAAATGAGACAATTATAATAGTAGCACCATTTGATACTGAAGAGCATATTTGGAAAAAGTGTTATCTAAGGCTAAATATCTATCAAAAATATAACTCTAAAAATATAATAATTGTAACTATATCTAATCAATATAGTTTTAAAATTAAAGATATAGAGTTTGAAGGGCTACCATTTAGTGAGTGGAGTATTTTGAGCTCCTAATCACCATAATTTAAATATTACTAAATTTTTTTTCACCTTAGTTATTATACTCAAAGGCAATATATATTAAATCTTGATATAATATTATAAATTACGAGGAAATAAAAATGAACTATTGGACAGAGTTAAGCAAAGATTTTGCAAATTAGAGAAATTATTTAGATGAACTTTTTAATGTTTATCCTACAATACCAGAAGGGATTAGAGATATTAATGAAAGTTTATGGAATGAAGTTGAAATTGCTTTTAATACTAATGATAATTTGAAACTATTAAATACTTTACTAAAATTTGATTTATTCCCAATAAAAGATTCTTATGTAGCTTATCTAAAAAGAGATAATAGATCTATATTAAGAAATCCTCAAACAGTAAATAGATTATGTGGAAGACTTTATGAGATGGGATTAGATAAAATTTATGAAAAATGTTCTGAACCAAAAGAGACAAATAGACAAATTGGACCTCTATTTAAAAGATGGGTAGATAGAGGAAGCTTAGGTATTTTACCTATTAGAACTGAAGATTTTTTATCTTCAAATCAAAATGCAATATTGAGTGGTAGTGATGAAGAGATGAAACAATTTGCTACACAACATTTAGGATACATTGGAAGCAAAGGCTTAGATTTTATAGCAAGATTTAATAATAAATATATTATTGGTGAAGCAAAATTTTTGTCAGACTTTGGTGGTCATCAAAATGCTCAATATAATGATGCTATAACAACATTAAATACACAAGTTAATCAAGGTGTCATAACTGTAGCCATCTTAGATGGTGTTTTATATATTCCATCAACAAGGCGAAACTCTATGAGTATTAATACGGAACAAAATATTATGAGTGCTTTAGTCTTACGAGATTTTTTATATCAAGTGTAAATATGTATTTAGAATACCCAAATAAAATACCCAAAGAGCATATATTAAAAAATGATACCACAATATCATTGGATAAAAAATTAAGCTCAACAAATAATTTAATATATGGTGATAATATAAAAGTATTAAAAAAACTTCTATTTGAAGAAAATCTAAAAGGTAAAATTGATTTAGTATATATTGACCCACCATTTGCCACTAATACAAAATTTAAAATCGGCAAAAATCGAACAAGCACCATAAGCAATAGTTATGATGATATTGTAGCTTATGAAGATACCCTTCAAGGGTTTGAATTTTTAGAATTTTTACGACAAAGGTTAATTTTAATAAAAGAACTTATGAGTGATAAAGCTTCTATATATCTACATATTGATTATAAAATAGGACATTATGTAAAAATCATTATGGATGAAGTTTTTGGAATAGAAAATTTTCAAAATGATATTACAAGAATTAAATGTAATCCTAAAAATTTTAATAGAAAAGCCTATGGAAATATAAAAGATTTAATTTTATTTTATAGAAAAACATCAAAAGCAACTTGGAATGATATTAAAGAACCATATTCAGAAAATGATATAGAAAAACTTTTTTCAAAAATTGATGAAAATGGAAGAAGATATACTACTATTCCACTTCATGCTCCAGGTGAAACAAAAGATGGAGAAACAGGCAAAGAGTGGAGAGGAATAAAGCCACCAAAAGGGCGACATTGGAGAAGTAAACCTGAAATTTTAGAGCAATTAGAACTTGATGGCTTAATAGAGTGGTCATCAAGCGGAAATCCAAGAAAAAAGATTTATGCAGATGAAAAAGAGGGCAAAAAAAAGCAAGATATTTGGGAATATAAAGACCCACAAAATCCAATCTATCCAACGGAAAAGAATTTAGAATTGATTAAAAATATCATTTTAACTTCCTCAAATGAAAATGACTTAGTTATGGATTGTTTTTGTGGAAGTGGTGGAACATTAAAAGTAGCAAATGATTTAAATAGAAAATGGATAGGCATAGATAAATCAAATGAAGCTATCAAAGTTACAAGAGAAAGATTGGATAAAAATAGTGAAAATTTATTTTCTGAAAAAATAAGCTATGCCTTTATAGAAAGTAAAATAAATATCATAAAAAAGTAAAAGATTATAATTAATATTCTAACTAATAATATTTATATCACTACTCCCATCTCTCTTTTTCTTTACTTCTATTTGAGCATATATTCTCTCTTTTAATACTCCAATATGTGAGATTACTCCTATTAATTTACCCTTTGAGTGTAGTTTTTCTAGTGAATCTATGGCTAGATTTAGACTCTCTTCATCTAGCGTACCAAAGCCCTCATCTAAAAATAGTGAATCTACTTTGATTTTATCATTTACAAGGTCGGATAATCCTAATGCTAATGCTAGACTTACTAAAAACCTCTCTCCTCCTGATAGAGTTTCTACTCCTCTTTTTTTATCCATATAATAACTATCAATTATAGAAATACCTAACTTATCATCATCTGCTTTGAGTAATCTATATCTATTTGAGAGATATATTAGATGATTATTTGCTAGAGTTAAAAGATGAGTAAGGGTTAAATTTTGTACAAAAGTTTTATACTTATCACCTTTAGCACTACCTATAAGTTGGTTTAATATCTCCCACGGTTTTAATATCTCTTTTTGTTTCTCTATCTTTTTTAAAATCTCTGATTGTTCCTCTTTTATCTTCTCATTCTGTTTTAATTGCTCCTCTAATACTATTGCCTCTTTGGTTATATCTCTCTCTTTTTGGGATAGTTCATCTTTTTTCTCTATATCTATACTATTAGACTCTTTTAATAACTTATCTTCTATTTGAATTTTATTATTTAATTCAACTATATTCTTATTTAAATTTTTACGATTAGTTATATTTATAGTGATTTTTTGAGTTATACTATTTTTATTGGCTATAATATTTTTCTCTTCTAATTTTATCTTATTAGACTCATCATCTAACTCTTTTTGAAACTCTTGAATTGTTCTATTATTTAGAAGTTTTTCTATATTAAGTTGAATATCTTTTAACTCTATATTTATCTTCTTTTTATGGCTATTAAATCTTTTTATCTCTAGCTCTAATAACTCTTTTTGTTTTTTATTATTTAAAATACTATTTTTTAGAAGCTTTATCTCACTATCTATAGAGTTCTCTCTATCTCTATTTTTTTGAATTTTATCTTTTAGATTATCCAACTCTTTTTGATTATGCTTATACTCTTTTTCTAACTTCTCGTTATCTTTAATACTATTTTCAATATCTTTTAAACTCTCTTCTAATACCTCTATATTATTATCTATTTTTAAATTTTTTAACTTATCTTCTATATGATTTAGAGATGATTTAATAAGCTCTATTTTGCTATTTATTCTATTTAACTCTACTTCATCTCTTTTTATATTGTTATCAATAACTTTTAATCTATCTTTGGACTCTTTTAAATCTACTGATATATTATCATCAAACTTTGGCATATCTATAATATATGGGTGGTGGCACGAACCACAAAGAGGACACTCCTCATTATCTTTTAGACTCTTTCTACTCTCTTCATAGCTTTGAATAGATATTGCAGATAATCTCAACTCCTCTAATCTCTCTATCTCTTTTATAATATTATCTCTATCTTGACTATTTTTCTCTAATATTATCTTTTGAGGCTCTATTTTACTCTTTAATATCTCTAAATCTTTAGAGTATTTAGATTTATCATCTTGAAGTTTATTAAATCTATTTATATTCTCTATCCTGTTTTTTAATATATTTTTCTCTTCATAGAGTATCTTATTATCTATTTTAGCTACTCTACTCTCCAACTCTTCCAAAGAGATATTTAAAATATTATATTGATTTTGATACTCTAATGATACTTTAACTATATCTTCTAAAGATTTCTCTAATTGAGTTTGCTTTTGAGTATCATATTCTATCTCTTTATCAAATCTATCTACTCTTTTACTACTCTCTTCTAACTCCTCTAATAGCCTATTTAGAGTCTCCTCTTTAGATTTTTGAATAACTATAAGCTCTTTTGCACTATCTAATGATTTTAATCTCTCTTTTTCCCACTCTTTAAACTCTATTAAATTACTATTAAATATTTTTAATCTCTCTTCTACCTCATCAAACTCTCTATCAAACTCTAATCTATTTTTTTCTTCTTTTGCTATATCTAATCTTTTATCCTCTATATCTTTTTGATATTTAGATATATTCTCAACTATTTTTATAATATTATCTATCTCTTTTATATCTTCAAGTAGCCTACTACTCTCTTTTTTATAATTTTTAATCGCCTCTTTTTTATCCTCTACCTCTTTCTCTTTTAATATTTTAGACTCATCTATCTTATCGCTTAATCTCTTTAATTCCTCTCTTTGGAATCTCTCTTTTTCAAAAACCTTTTGAGATATTTGTTGATATATCTCTGTCCCTGTAATTTTCTCTAATAAATCACCTTTATTTCTATAATCTGCTTGTAAAAAGGCATCAAATGAACCTTGAGCTAACATTACAGTTTTGGTAAATCTATCAAAATTTAGATTTGTAATCTCCTCTATTTTGATATTAAACTCTCTTTTACTTTTTGGTGTTATTATCTCAAAAATCTCTCCATTATATCTACTCAACTCTCTTTTAGATGGTTTAATTGTACCTGTTCTTGCTATACTTATAGCCCATTTACTCTTATATATTATCTCATCTACTACAAATTCTACCTCTGCAAAACTCTCTTTTGTACCCATAGATATAAGTTGTTCTAACTCATCTCTTGATTTTAATCTTGGAGTCTCACCATATAAAGCTATACTTATCCCATCTAATATTGTACTCTTTCCAGCTCCCGTATCACCTGTGAGCAAAAATAGTCCATATTTAGAGAACTCTTTTTCAAACTCTATGGTATGTATCCCTCTTATTGAATTTATATTTTGAATAGTTATTTTAGTTATTTTCATCTTCACACTCCTTGAGTACTTCAATATATAGATTTTCAAGACTCTTTTGCATATCTTTACTAAATATCTCTTTTTGAGTATCTAACCTTTCTCTAAATACATCTAATGGATTAAGCTCTTGTAGAGTTATATTCTTATCTTGCATATCCAAAACTCTATCCTCTATCTTATGCTCTCTTTGAAATGTCAATATCTCTACTCCATTAGAGGTGCGAATAAGCTCATTTATATCAAAATTTAATATATCACTATCCTTAACTATTATCTCCACAAATGGTGGATTAGATTTATCTGCTATATCCTCTATCCTCTTTTTAATATTCTCAAAACTATCTTTAATCCTATAAAGTTTTTTAAAAGTTGGAATTTCTAATATTGATACAACTCTCTTACTATCTTCAAACTCAACAATAACCACACTCTTTTGATTATTACTCTCTGAAAAACTAAGAGGTATGGGAGAACCTGAATATCTCATATTATCTCTATTTGATATTTTTTGAGGTTTATGAATATGTCCCATAGCTACATAATCAAAAGATGTTAATATTTGGCTATCTACATTCTCAAGTTTGCCTATATAAATCTCTCTCTCACTATCTTGACTTATATTTGCACCTGTGGTAGTAAAGTGTCCCGTAGCTATAATTGGTACATCACAAGATAACTCTTTGGCTCTATTATAGATATTTTGATAATAATTTTTGATACCATCTCTTAACTCATTTTGCATCTGGCTAAAAGTTTTATTACCATTAGCATTTCGTAAAACTCTATCTCTAAGATATGGCACAGCACAAATTATAGCTTTTAGCTCATTATCTCTCTCTATTTTTATTATAACTTCATCTATATCTTCACCTAAAGCTACTACATATATATTTAAAAACTTTAATAAATCTTTGGATATTTCAAGTGTAGATACTCCATCGTGATTTCCTGCTACAATTATTACATCTCTACAATTAGTTTTGATTATCTGTGCTAAAAAATTATGATACATCTTTAGGGCATAATTTGGAGGATTAGAGGAGTCAAATATATCACCTGCTACTATTAAAACATCTATATTCTTATCTTCTATCTGGGCTAAAAGCCAATCTAAAAACTTTTTATGTTCAAACTCTCTTGAGTGAGTTTTGAAATTTTGCCCTAAGTGCCAATCTGATGTGTGAAGTATTCTCATATTTTTCCTTTTTTTAAATCCGTAGTCTGGGTAAAACCCACCAAATAATTATTAATAAAGCTTGTATTTAAGAGTAAATGTAAACTTAATATTAGAGGAAAAAATACCTTTTGGTGGTAGTAATGGGAAACTATTTTTTATCGCTTTTTTAACTGATTTTTTAAATAATTTATTCCCACTTACTATTTTATATGATATAAGCTTACCTTTTGATGATAATACTACTCTTACTTTTACACTTCCCTCTACTCCTCTTCTTTTTGCTTTTGAGGGGTATGATTTATTTCTATTAATCGCATTTTTTACTCTATTTAGATATTTTCTCTCTATTTGTCTCTTTTTAGAGTTATTAGTAGCTACTCCTTTTTTGGCTTTTGAAGAGTTTCTTCTAATTTTTGTTCTATTAACTGCTCTTTTTTTTACTTTTGATTTTTTGATATACTTTTTTCTTTTATGCTTCTTCTTTTTAAATTTTTTCTTAATGAGCTTCTTTTTGACTATTTTTTTGGGTTCTACTGTTTTATTTATATCTTTTATCGGCTTTATTTTTTCTGATGGTTTTGGAATAGGGATTGGGATTGGGATTTTGGGAGTTATTATCTCCTCTTTTATAACTGCTTCAGGTTCTACTTTCTCTTTTTCTACTTCTATTTTCTCCTCTTTTACTACTCTGAATTTGACTATCTCTTGACTCTTTTTAGGTTGAGTTTTAATCATTATTGGAGTATCTAAATAGTATAAATATCCCATAATCAAAGTAGAATATAATAATATAGTTATAAAAAAAGAGGAGATATATCTATTCATATTTAGTAACTATTCCTAAGTTTTTATACCCTTTGTCTTTTAATATATCTATAATATAGACAAAATTTTCAAACTTTGAATTTTTATCACAACTAATAGTAATAGATGTTTTTAGTTTGACTTTTTCTAATTTTTTTATAATATCATCTCTATCTATCTGCTCTTTATTAAAAAATATATCACCATTTGATTTAATAGTAATCTCTAATGGGAGTTCTTGTTTAATCTTATTAGAACTCTTAGCATCACTTAAATCAATTGGTATAACTCCACGAGCTATAAATGTAGCAGTAGTCAAAACTATTACCAAAAGAACCAGCATAATATCAATAAATGGAACTACATTCATAGAGTCAAATTTTTTAATCTGCATTACTACTCTTTTTTTGTTCAATCTCCCAACGAGCTATTAAGACCTCTATTTTTCGTCCTAAATGGTTATAAAACATCATAGATGGAATAGCTACAATTAATCCCATAGCCGTAGCTTTAAGAGCAAGAGCTAATGAACTCATAATAATCTTAACATCAATATCTCCACCCATTCCCATTGTATAAAAGGTGATAATAATACCAAATACAGTTCCTAAAAGTCCCACATAAGGAGCATTAGCACCAAATGAAGAGATTAGAGATATATGATTAGTTAAATCAATCTCTAACTCCTCTCTATATTTATATTTAGATATATCTAATCTAGTAAAAAATATAATCCTCTCAATATAAAACCAAATAGATAAAAAACTCATCAATCCCAAAATTCCAATAATTCCATAATCTACTATCTCTTTTATCAACTCTATATTCATATATTATCACCTTTTTTATTGCTTGAATTAATTGTATCATAAGAAACTATAATATTGCTTAGATTAATTCTTATATCTTTATCTATATATAAAGAATATTTAAGTAAAATCAGATACTTTAAAAAACTCATACCTAAGGTTAAAAGAAGATGAAAGTATCAATTAAATTAATAAATAGACAAGATATAAAATATGATATAACTATTGGAGATTTACCACAACTCTCATTTAATAATAAAGTAGCAGTTATTACAAATGATAGAGTAGCACCTCTTCATTTAGATACTCTATTAGCAGATATTCAAGCAGATAATTTAACTGTTGTAACCATTAAAGATGGTGAAGAGTATAAAAATATGGAGACTATTGAGTATATTTTGGATAATCTTTTTGAGGCTAGAGTTGATAGAAAATCTACACTTATCGCTTTTGGTGGTGGTGTAATTGGAGATATGACAGGGTTTTGTGCAAGTCTTTATCAAAGGGGAATAGAGTTTATTCAAGTCCCTACTACTCTTCTCTCTCAAGTTGATGCTAGTGTGGGGGGTAAGACTGGAGTAAATAATAGATATGGTAAAAATCTAATTGGAGCATTTTATCAACCATCTGCTGTATATATTGAACCAAAGTTTTTGGATACTTTACCCTCTCGTGAGTTTGGTGCAGGTGTGGCAGAGATTATAAAAATGGCAGTAATGTTTGATAAAGAGTTTTTTGAATATTTAGAGAGTGTAGATTTAAAAGATAGAGATAAGTTAAAAATGGTAATTAAAAAATCTGTTGAACTTAAAGCTACCGTAGTTAATCAAGATGAAAAAGAGGCTGGGATACGAGCTGTTCTTAATTATGGGCATACATTTGGACATGTTATAGAGAATGAAACTAAATATAAAAAATATCTTCATGGAGAGGCAGTAGCTATGGGTATGATTATGGCAAATGAGTTATCAGTGGAGTTGGGGCTTCTTAGTAGAGATGAGGCTAACTCTATTGAAGATTTGTTAAAAGAGTATAATCTACCTACTAGATATATTATTAAAGATGTGGATAGTTTTTATGAACATTTTTTCTTGGATAAAAAGAGTAGTAATAATAAGATTAAGTTTATTATCTCAAATGGTGGGATAGGTACAAATATTATTAGAGATGATATTGATGAGACTATTATCAAAAAAGTATTGAAGAGATTTGTATAGAAGATGAAAAAGTATTTAATATATCTACTGCTATTTTGGACTATTTTATATGCAGATAATAATATTAGAGATAGTAATATTTCAGAAGATAAGATTACTAAAGAGAAAAAAATATATATAGAAGATAGGATTAAGAGGCTTTTAGAAAATAATAAGAAGTTAGATACTGACCTTAATACTAATAATATTTGGTTTAAAGTTTATAGTAATTATAGTACATATAAAAATCTTAAAAATAGTGAAAAAAAACTTGAATATGATATTAGAGAGCTTGGTTCAAAATTAGTATTAACGACTGAAGAGGAGAAGCGTTATAAAGAGTATCTAAATAAACAAAAAACTATTTTAGGGAAACTTCAACTCTTAAATGAGTATGAAAAAGACCCATTTAAGAAACTTTTGCAACATCAAGAGATAGGTGAAGTACCAACAATTGGTAATCCCATAGCAGTATTAAATGCAATCTCTTATAAAAAACAACTAAATAGTAATAAAGAGGATTATAATAGTAGATATTTATCATTAGAGAATATAGTAGATAAGCTTGAAGATGAATATATTATTTTAAATAAAGTTATAGCACTTGATAATAGGACTAAAGAGTATCAAGATAAGGCAGATGATTTAAAAGAGAAGCTAGATACCTTTAAGGGACTATTAGAGATATTTAAAACTACCAAAAATGTATATGAGAAGAAGATAGATGAGATAAATATAAAATTACAGAGAGAGATAAAAAATGAGATAGAAAAAACACTATTTACTCTATCTATTATCGCTATTTTTATTATTATACTTTTTATACTTAAATTTATAGCACATAGATATATTGAAGATGATGATAGGGCATATAGAGTAACAAAAGCACTCAATATGACATTTTTTATAATTATTCTTTTTATTTTACTCTTCTCATATATAGAGAATGTCTCATATTTAGTTACTATTCTTAGTTTTGCATCAGCTGGTATTGCTATTGCTATGAAAGATTGGTTTATGAGTATTATGGGTTGGTTTGTTTTGCTTATGGGTGGAAGTATCAAGATTGGAAATCGTGTGAAATTTGTACGAGAGGGGATTGCTTATGTAGGTGATGTTGTAGATATTTCAATGCTAAGAATGACAATTCAAGAGGATATTACATTAACAACTTATAATGTTAATAGAAGAGCAGGGCGATTTATCTTTGTGCCGAATAATTTCATCTTTACAGATATGATAGCTAACTACTCTCATGCAGGATTAAAAACAGTTTGGGACGGAATAGATTTTGTGATTACTTTTGATTCTGATGCAAATAGAGCTATGTCTATTGCAAATGAAGTAACCAAAAAATACTCTAAAGGTTATACAGATATTACTAGAAAACAGTTGAATAAACTAAGAAGTGAGTATAGTCTAAAAAATACAAATGTAGAACCTAGAATATTTGCATATATTGATACCTATGGAATTAAAATAAGTTCGTGGTATATGACTAACTCTTATGCTACTTTGAAGCTAAGAAGTATAATATCTATGGAGATTATGGATATGATAAAGGCTGATGATAGTATATCTATGGCATATCCATCACAATCTATATATAGAGATAAAAATGTACGAGAGGCAACTTGTAGTAGACCACCTAAGGATATAATATGAGCAGTAAAAAGGTATATTTCAAAACATTTGGTTGTAGAACCAATCAATTTGATACACAGATAATGATTTCAAAACTTCAAAATTTTGAATTAGTAAGTGAAGATGAGGCAGATACAATTGTAGTAAATTCTTGTACTGTAACTAATGGTGCAGATAGTTCGGTAAGAGGATATATTAACTCGATTAAAAGAAAAAATCCAAATGCCAAGGTAATCTTAGCAGGTTGTGGTTCGCACTCTAAAGGGGAGTCATTACTCAAAGATAAAAAGGTTTTTGGAGTAATGGGACACTCTGAAAAATCTAATATTGATAAACTTTTAGCTAGAGATGAGTCATTTTATGAGATAGGTGATTTGGATTATATTGATAATAGTGTAGTAGAGGAGTTTGTGGGTAAGAGTAGGGCATTTATCAAGATACAAGAGGGTTGTAGTTTTGCTTGTTCGTACTGTATTATCCCATCTGTTCGTGGTAAAGCTAGAAGTTTAGATGAAGATACCATTATTTCACAAATTCAAAAATTAGCACAAAATGGATTTGGTGAGTTTATATTAACAGGTACAAATGTAGGAAGCTACGGAGAAGATAGTAATAGTTCATTAGCTAAATTATTAAAACGAATTTCACAACTAAGAGGAGTAAGACGAATACGAATAGGCTCACTTGAACCAATTCAAATCAATGATGAGTTTAAAGAGCTATTACATGAGCCTTGGTTAGCAAAACATCTACATATCGCACTACAACATACAAGTGATAAGATGTTAGAGGTGATGAATAGAAGAAATAATTATAGAAGTGATGTGAAATTATTAGAAGAGATAGCATCAAAGGGATATGCAATTGGAACAGATTTTATAGTAGGACACCCTTTTGAAGATGAAAAAGAGTGGAGTGAGGGGATAAAAAGAGTAGCAGATTTACCACTTACTCATATTCATGCCTTTACATACTCTAAAAGAGATAATACAGCATCTGCTTCTATGAAAAATATAGTACGAGGAGATATAGCAAAAGCTAGACATAAAGAGCTTACAACTCTTATTAAAAGCAAAAATTTAGAGTTTAGAAAATCTCATAATAGAAATCTTGAGGTATTAATAGAGAACTCTAAAGGTGAATATTATAGTGGATTAGACCAATATTTTAATAGAGTAAAAATAATAAGTGATGAGGATATTGTATCAACTTGGAGATTTTTTGATAGTGTTGAGGTAGAAGAGGAGGGGAATTTTTATGTCTAAGTAGGGTCAGTTTACCGACCAATAATCTATTTTGATATAAAACTATTAGTAGAGAAAAATGGAAATATTCATCATTCAATACTACCATCATAAGGTTGATGATTAAATACTATTAATGTACTCATTTTGTTTTTCTCCTTTTTATTTGTTACCATAAAGACCATTGTCCATTTTCAGTTATTGAAAATGGATGTTGCTCTTGAAACTCTTCTTTTGTAAATCTAAATTTAAAGCTATCAACATAGGCTTTTAAAATTTCATATGCTTTGTTTATATCTTGAAATTTCTTTGATAATTTTAAATATTTCTTCCTAATATCATCTTTATTTTCAACTCCAATAAGCCCAAAAATTTCTACAGCTTTTTCAAATTCATCATATTTTATCTTCAATATTGTAGCACCTTTTAAATTAAATTAATAGTGTGTTTATAACTATTTATTATATCTTTTATTTATTTGTCTGTTCAATAATAAGTTTATCTATCTCATTTTCTGTTAAGTTTTCTATTTTACTTTTATCATAAATATAGAGTAATTGAAGTTGATTATCTACTATAGTTAAATAACTAATTAATCTATATCCTGCACTTTTACCTCTGTTTTTATCACTATTTTTAATTCTTACTTTAAATATATTTGATTTTATTTCAATTCCTAAATCATCTTTGGAATTAATAGAATTCAAGAAATCATCAATATCATTACTTATATTTTTATAATGTTTTGAAAGTTTTTTAAATGATTTTTTATAAAGTACTTTTTCAACAATTTGAAGTTTCATTTTAAATTATTAATCTCTATAAATTTGTCAGTTTTATATCCATTATCTTTCATAGAAAGATGTAAATCTTGTAAATCATTGATTATTTCATTTTCGTATTCATTATATTTATTTACTATTTTATAATCTTCAACAAGATTGTCTTTTTTAAAAACTTCTAAAAGTTCTAAAAAAATATTTGCTTTAATATCATTAATATTTAACTGTAACTGCATAATATTCTCCTAATAATTTATATATCCATCATTCTAACAAAATGATATATATAGTTTGTTTAAAACAATAATTTAAGTTTAAAAGAATTAATTATCAATTATTTACAAGTCAGGCGTTGAATATACACAGCGACCATTGCACACCATTCCAATTTGATTTACAATACAAAATGATAACAGAGATAATCCATCAAATATTAAAACAATCAATAATATTTCAAAATTTAAATTAAAGCTAGATTATAAAAACAAATATAAAATAAACTTATGGTATAATCAAATTAAAAATAGAGGATTTTTAATAAAAGAGATGAATAAAATATTTATAAAACTAAGTAGTAATCTTAGAGTAATTATATCTCTATCAGCTCTATTAATTCTACTACTTTTATATTCAGCTTTAAGAGATAGAGCTAAACTTATTAATATTAATGAGTTAAATAATCTTGCAAACTCAAAACAGATAGAGAGTGTATTGATTGATGATGATTATTTCTATTTTATAACTAAAAAAGATAGAGAGTATAAGATTATAAAAGGTGCAGTTAATAAATCTTTTATCTATAAACATTATAAAGTAGAGAAGAGATATGATAGAAGAGTAATATATTATAGCTTTTTAATATTATCTCTATTTGCTATACTTTTTGCTTTTTTATATCTAAATTTTAGAAAAAAAGAGACTCTTCAACCAGAAGAGTATCAAAAAACTAAAGAGGAAGAGATAGTAAAAGAGGATATTATAGCAATAACTTCAGATATTACATTTGACGATGTAGCAGGTATTAAAGATGCTAAAGATGAGTTAGAAGAGATAATAGATTTTCTAAAAAATCCTCAAAAATATAGAGCATTAAATCTAAAACTTCCAAAAGGTGTCTTATTAGTAGGTAGTCCAGGGGTTGGTAAAACATATATTGCTAAAGCCGTAGCAGGAGAGGCAGAAGTACCATTTTATTATCAAAGTGGTGCATCTTTTGTACAAATTTATGTAGGTATGGGTGCATTAAGAGTTAAAGAGCTGTTTAATAAAGCCAAACAGAATGCTCCTAGTATAATATTTATTGATGAGATTGATAGTGTAGGTAAAAAGAGAGGGGAGTTTAGGAATGATGAGAGAGAGGCTACTCTAAATGAACTTCTAACTCAAATGGACGGATTTGAAGATAGTTCGGGAGTCATTATAATTGGTGCTACAAATAATATATCCTCAATGGACGATGCCCTGCTTCGTTCAGGTAGATTTGATAGAAGAGTATATATATCTCTTCCTGATATGAGTGAGAGAATAGAGGTATTAACTCACTATTTAGCAGATAAAAGTAATAGTGTAGATATAGAGGCATTAGCTAGAATTACAGTTGGATTTAGCAATGCTTCACTCTCTACTCTTATAAATGAAGCAGGATTATATGCAATTAGAGATGGTAGAGAGATTATAGAAGATGAAGATTTAGAGGCTGTTCGTGAAAAGGTGATAAATGGTAAAAGAAAGATTTTATCACTAACTTACGAAGAGAGAGAACTACAAGCACTATATCAATCAGCTAAAGCAATAGTAGCCACTTGGTATGATGTAGAGTTTGATAAAATTGGAATTGTAACGACTAAACTCTTATCACAAGATATTGAGATAATATCTAAAAATCAAATATTAGATAGAGCTAAAATATATTTAGCAGGAAATATAGCCGTAGAGAAGATATATAAAGATAAATTTACAAATGCTAAAGATGATATAAAAATAGCAAAATCATTAATAGAAGATGTAGTAGATAAATACTCAATGGTAGATGAATTTTATCCAAATGATGCAGAAAAAGATAAAATATATCAAGAGCTAATAGTAGAGATTACAACCTTAATAGATAAATTAGATATACCATTAGATAGAATTAAATTATATTTATTACAATATGAGAATATAACTCAAGAGAAGATAAAAGAGATAATGCGAGAGATATTTTAAATTTTATTCTATCTCAAGCTATATTCATAGTAGAACAGTGAAGCGAACCACCCTCTTCTATTAAAGTTAAACAATTTACAGGAATAATCTCTTTTTTTGGAAATATTTCTCTTAATATATCTTGAGCTTTTTTATCATTAATATCATCATAAGATGGGACTATTATAGCTCCATTTGTAATAAGAAAATTAGCATAAGTAGCAGGTAATCTATCTCCATTAATATTATATTTTGGAGTTGTCATTGGTAGAGATATTAAATTATACTTTTTGCCATTAGATTGTCTAAATTCTTGTAACTCTTTTTGCATTAAATTGAGTTCATCATAGTGTTCATCATCTACATCTTCACATTTAATATAAACAATAGTATCACTACTTACAAATCTTGCAATTGTATCAATATGACTATCTGTATCATCTCCTGCTAAATATCCATAATTTAACCATAAAACTCTTTTTGTTCCTAAATACTCTTTTAATCTACTCTCTACTTCCATTTTACTAAGCCCACCATTACGATTAGAGTTACACAAACATTTGGTAGTAGTCATAATTGTATCAACCCCATCACTCTCAATAGAACCACCCTCTAATACAAAATCTATACTTTTAAGTGGAGTTGTACCCATATAACCCTTTTTATAAAGCTTTTGATTAACCATATTATCAAGATTTGATTTAAATTTATTACCCCAAGCATTAAATTCAAAATCTAATAATTTATTTTCACCATCTTCTACTACTGAAATATATCCATAATCCCGTATCCAAGTATCATTAGTATCAATCTCTATAAAACTCATATTTCTAGTATTGCAAAATAGATTTGATATATCATCTTTATTATGGCAAATGATATAAACAGGAGTAGAGTAGGCAATAGCTTGTGCAATACGGATAAAAGGGACTAAAGCCTTTTGTAAATTATTCCCCCAATCACTATTTTTATGAGGAAAACTCATTAATACGGCTCTCTGTTTTTGCCACTCTGCTATTACCATTTTTTTCCTTTTATAATTAAAAAGGTGGGATTCTCCCACCCTACGCTAAAAAATTATTGGTAGGGTGGGTGAAACCCACCATTATATTAAATAATTTTTAACTTATCATTATATCATATTTATAGTATAGTACAAACTACTTTAGTAATCACAAACCCACCAACTACAAGCCATACAAACATACCTAAAGCAGTATAAACAGGAGCTAATCCTAAACCTTTAAACTTAGCAAATCTTGTACCCATTCCCAAAGCAGTCATTGCCATTGTTAGTAAAAATGTATCAATTTGATTAATAGTATCCACTATATTTGTTGGAATTAAATTAAGTGAGTTAAATCCTGCTACAAATATAAAATATACAGCAAACCAAGGTATAACAAGTTTTACAGCACTACTATCTCCACCCTCTTTTTTAGCACTATAACTTAAATATAATCCTAAAACTATAAGCATAGGGGCAATCATAATTACTCTTGTCATTTTTACAATTACAGCATTATTTGCCATCTCAATAGGAGCATTAGGAATAGAGAATGGTACTGCTACAACTTGTGCTACTTCGTGGATTGTTCCACCTACATATATACCGAATTGAGATGGAGTCATATGTAAAAAGCCAGATGATGGTTCAATTATTGCTGAATATAATAGAGGATATAAAAACATTGAAATTGTACCAAATAGAACTACCATAGATACGGCTATTGCTGTTTTATGTCCCTCTGCTTTTAGTACAGGTTCAGTTGCTAATACTGCTGCTGCTCCACATACAGAAGCTCCAGATGCTGTTAGCATAGAAGTATCTTTTTCCATACCAAATACTTTAAATCCTAACCAAGTTCCTAAAATAAATGTACTTGATAACATTATCAATGATACTAGAAATCCCTCCATACCAACTTCTGCAATTTGTTGAAATGTAATTCTAAATCCATATATTACAATTGCAAATCGTAAAATCTTTTTACCAGAAAATACAATACCAGTTTCCCACTCTGATGGGATATGATTATGTAGAGTATTTGCATAAAATATTCCCATAACAATACCAATTACTAGAGGAGAGAGTCCTAAAGCGTGAATTGGTGCTAAAGTTGCGATATATGTTGCCGCCATTGCAAAAATAGATACAAATAGTATACCACTGATTGTACCTTTACGATTTTGAGCTGAAAAAGCCATTTTATTCCTTTTTATTCAAAATTTTTGATAATAATCTTATTATTATACTATTTTTTTGATATAATTATAGATAGATTATAATAATTTATAAAAATTTATAAATAAAAGAGAATATTATGAACATTACACTAAGACAGATAGAGATATTTTTAAATGTAGTTGAGGTTGGACATTTAACTAAAGTAGCTAAATCTATGAGACTTAGTCAATCAGCAGTATCAATGTCAATAAAAGAGTTAGAGAGTATATTAAACTCCCTTCTATTTGATAGAATAAATAAAAAACTTATATTAAACGAGAGGGGAAGAGCCTTTAAAGATGAGATATTACCAATATTTAAAAAGTTTAGAGATGTAGAGTATGAGTTTAAAAACTCTATGAATAAAGGAATGATAAGAGTTGGTGCTAGTACTACTATTGTAGATTACTTAATGCCACCAATAATATGTAGCTATATGAGTAGTTCTCCTGATGTAAAAATTACATTAAAAGAGGGAAATTCACAAAAGATAACTCAACTTATAAAAGATGGAAAGATTGATGTAGGATTTATTGAAGGATTTGCAAATAATAGTGAAATTATTCAAGAGATAATAGGTACTGATGAGCTTATAGTGGTAAGTGCAGATAAGACTCTTATTGATGAATATAGTATAAAAGAGTTAGAGAGAAAAAGATGGGTATTAAGAGAAGAGGGTAGTGGGACTAGAGATGTATTTTTAAATTATATTAAAGAGAGTTCAACTAATATTAATATATTTCTAGAATTAGGTCATACAGAATCTATTAAAAGTATATTATTAAACCATAAGTGTTTAACTTGTATATCCAAATTAGCTGTTACAAAAGAGATGAGAGAGAATAAATTAATAAAAATAGATATAAAAGATTTTGATTGTACTAGAGATTTATTGATGATATATCATAAAGATAAATATCATAGTGAACTATTTAATAAATTTACAAATTTTGCTAAGAGTATGATTAAATCTATGCTTAAAGATATAGAGAAGGTAAAATAGATTTAAAATCAACCTCTTAAATTCAAAAAATATCAATTTAAATATACTTCAACACTAATTTAGATAAAATTCTAATAATAAATAGTAATTAAGAGGTTATTTTGGAAAATTTAAAAGATGATATATTAAAAGCTGATACTCTTGAAACTTTAGAGAGATTGAGAGTGGAGATTTTTGGTAAGAGGGGGCTTTTGTCTAAAGAGTTTATAAAGCTTAAGGATATTCCACCTAAAGAGAAAAAAGATTTTGCACAGAAATTAAATGAGCAAAAAGATGGGTTACAAGCTATTTTTGATGATAGGTATAAAGAGGTAAAAAAGATTGAGATTGAGAATATAATGAAATCTCAAAAGATTGATGTATCTTTGTACTCTAATATTTCAAATAAGGCTTCTCTTCACCCTGTAATGGAGAGTATGGAGAAGATTATAGACTATTTTGTATCTATGAACTTTGCAGTAGAGAGTGGACCTATGATAGAGGATGATTTTCATAATTTTGAAGCATTAAATTTGCCTAAATATCACCCTGCTAGAGATATGCAAGATACATTCTTTTGTGCAGATGGGAAACTTTTGCGAACTCACACATCACCTGTTCAAATTAGAACGATGAAAGAGAGTACTCCTCCTATTAGAATGATTGCCCCTGGGAGTGTATTTAGAAGAGATTATGATGTAACTCATACTCCAATGTTTCATCAAATAGAGGGGCTTGTAGTGGATAAAAAGGGGGTTGTGAGTTTTGCAAATCTTAAATCAATTCTAATAGACTTTTTACAATATATGTTTGGAGATGTAGAGGTAAGATTTAGACCTAGCTTTTTCCCTTTTACAGAACCATCTGCTGAAGTTGATATATCTTGTATCTTTTGTGAAGCGAAGGGTTGTAGAGTATGTTCTCATACAGGTTGGTTAGAGGTGTTGGGTTGTGGTGTGGTTGATCCAAATGTATTTGATGCAGTTGGGTATAAAGATGTAAGTGGTTATGCCTTTGGTTTAGGGATAGAGAGATTTGCGATGCTTTTACATAAAGTACCAGACCTTAGGACTCTCTTTGAGGGAGATATTCGTTTGATGGAGCAGTTTAGATGATAGTAACAAAAAGTTGGTTAGGTGAATTTCTTGACCTTGATAGAATTAGTAATGATGATATTTATAAGAGTTTAAACTCTATTGGATTAGAGGTTGATAGTTTAGAAGAGATAACAATTCCTAAGGGTGTGGTTGTAGGAGAGATAAAATCTTGCGAAAAACATCCTAATGCCGATAAGCTTAATGTTTGTAGTATTGATATTGGTAGAGGTGAGAATGTTCAAATTGTTTGTGGGGCTAAGAATGTAGTAGATGCAAAATTTGTAGCAGTAGCGACTATTGGTACAAAACTTGGTGATGATTTTGAGATTAAAGAGGCAGTGCTTCGTGATGTAGATAGTTTTGGTATGGTATGTTCATCTACTGAATTGGGATTACCTCAAATTAATGATGGAATTATGATATTAGATGACTCTATTGGTGAGCTTATTATTGGAAAAGAGTTAAGCGAGTATCCTACAATTGCAGATACTATTATAGAGTTAGAACTTACTGCTAATCGTGGGGATTGTTTGAGTATTAATGGGGTAGCAAGAGACCTTAGTGTAGGGTTAAATAGAAAATTAAAATCTAATGAGTTTAAACCAAAATCGGTGGAGAAGTTATCTATTGATGATGTAGCTTTGATAGATATGAAAGATTTTTTGAATGCAGAGTTGAGCTACTCATTAGTAACTGCCAAAGATATTGATACAAATCTATTAATTACTCTAAGAAATAAATTTGTAGGAATAGAGCCAAAAGATAGATTAGATAGCTTAATTAGATATGCTATTCACTCAACAGGTGTAATTTTAAGAGCTTATGATGCCTCACTATTTAAAAATGCTCAAGATAAAGTAGAGATTGAGTTATCATCTAGGGAAGAGGGAATTGTAGAAATTTTGGCAAATGATAAGGTAGTATCTACTCTTGGTGTATCACAAGAGAACTACTCACAAGCTATTAATATTACCAAAAAGATTTTACTTGAAGCCTCTTATATAGAACCAAGCCTACTTGTAGATGCTGTATCTAGTAGAGATTATGTAACTGATGATAAATATTATAATACATCAAGAGGAAGTGAACCAGAACTTACTCTTGGTATAGAGAAGATTTTGACACTACTACAAGAGAATAGTAACTCAACATTTTTAAATGGTACAATAGATGTATCATCTAATAGAAAAAAAGTATCTCTTAAGTTATCAAATAGTGATATTAATGATATTATCGGTATGGATATAGAGAGGTCTAAAAATGCAAAAATTCTTAAAAAATTGGGTTTTGAAGTAGATAGTAGAGCAGATGATACTTTAAATATTTTAGTACCTCACTCAAGACCTGATATTAAAAATATATATGATATTACAGAAGAGATAGTAAGAATTATAGGAATTGATAATATCCCTGCTAAACCATTTATATTTCAAGAGAAGATGAGATTAAATAGTACAAGTGATAGATATAGAGCCAAAAAAGAGATTAAAAACCGTGCAATTACTGCATCTTTTTATGAAACGCTATCTTATATATTTGCTAGTAGTGATAAACTTGATAAATATGGATTTGATAGAGTTCAAGAGAATTTAGAGCTATTAAATCCAATTACACAAGAGTTTGATGCTTTGCGAACTACAATGATGACAAACCTTCTTGATAGTGTAGAGAGAAATATTAGCTATGGCAAAAAGTCAATTGCACTCTTTGAAATAGGTACAATATTTAATAGTAATAGAGAAGAACACGAAGTTATATCATTTGTATTCTCTGGTGCTAAATCTAATGAGTCTATTATAAATCACGGCAAACCTCTACCAATAGATTTTGCATCATTTGTAGAGAAGTTAGGCAGTGTAATTGGTAATTTTGAACTTGTACCAACTACTCAAAATAATGCACTAATTCACCCTTATCAATCAGCAGATATTATAATAGATGGTAAAGTATCAGGATATTTATCAATGCTTCACCCAAATCCAAAAGAGGATTACAATCTATTTGATACATTTATAGCTCAAGTTGATTTAGATGCAATATTACCAAAACATATAAATGCACATCAAATATCAAATTTTCAAGGTGTATATAAAGACCTTAGCCTTGTAATTGATGAAAATATATCAGCAAAAGAGTTGATGGATAGTATAAAATCACTAAATATTGAGATGTTAAAAGATTTCTATATTGTAGATATATATCAAGATGAAAAACTTGGAACAAAAAAGAGTATATCACTAAGATTTTTTATCCAATCTATGGATAAGACACTTAAAGATAAGGATATTAATAAGATAACTTCTAATCTAATAAAAGAGTTAGAGAAGAAGTTTGAGGCTAGTTTGAGATAGAAATATCTCAATTCCCTAAGAGTCGTTTACGAATTTTAGGGTCTGCCATATTCTCACCTCTTAACATTTTAAGAGACATCTCATCAAATCCTATAAATCCATCTAACTTTTTCTCATATGCACTAAATCCATACCCCATTGGAGTTTTATCTTTAATTGAGTAGTATAATTTATGAGCATCTAAGTATTTATGAGTATCAGAGGTATATGCAAATATTTTAATCTGCTTTTTATCTATTTTAGCATCTTTTATCCATAATATTAAACAGCCTATATCATCAAATATATAAGTTCTTTCATCATTAAATATAACCTGTACAGAGTTTATTTTACTTTTTAGTGGCATTCTACATTTAGGACAAGTAGCAGAAGATGGTTCAAATTCTAAAGCCTTTAAGTTAGGATTAGATGAAGTAAAAAGATACTCTACAAGAGAAGGGTCTTTACTCTCACACGAGGCTAAAAATAGTGTTATTAGTAATATATAGATAGTTTTTATCAACTTTTATCCTTTTTTAAAAGTATAATCTTTTTCTATTATTATAACATAAAACAACACCTTTTACCCATAATTAAGATTTGTTAATGTATTATTCAAATAATAAATAGGATAAAAAGAGTCCTAATTAAATTTAAGGATTATATATATGAGAGTATATTTAGATAATAATGCTACAACAATGATAGACCCTATCGTATTAGATGAGATAAAACCATTTAATGAAGAGAAGTATGGTAACCCAAATTCTCTTCATAGTTTTGCAAGTGAGACACATATTCCACTCAAAACTGCAATGCAAAAGATATATGCAGGGCTTCATGCTCATAAAGATGATAGTGTTGTAATTACATCTTGTGCGACGGAGAGTAATAATTGGGTTTTAAAGAGTATATATTTTAAATATATTTTGACTGGACAAAAAAATCATATTGTAATAAGTTCAGTAGAACACCCATCAGTTATGGCAACTGCTCAATTTTTAGAGAAACAGGGTTGTAGAGTTACATATTTACCTGTTAATAATGAGGGAATTGTAGAGGCATCTACTCTAAAAGATTTTTTAACTCCAAAAACGGCACTTGTATCAATTATGTGGGCAAATAATGAGACTGGAGCAATATTCCCAATAGAAGAGATGGCTCAAATGTGTAAAGAGAAAGGTGTTTTATTTCATACAGATGCTGTTCAAGCTGTTGGTAAGGTTAAAATTGATTTACAATCTACTCCTATTGATTATCTTACATTATCAGGACATAAATTCCATGCTCCAAAGGGAGTAGGTGCTTTATATATGAGAAGAGGTAAAGAGCTTGAACCACTGCTTCATGGTGGTTCTCAAATGGGAGGATACCGTTCAGGGACTCTTAATGTAGCTGGAATTGTAGGTTTAGGACGAGCTATGGAACTTGCAATTGACTCTATGGATTATGAGTTAGAAGATATGAGAGAGTATAGAGATGAGTTTGAAGATAGGCTTTTGGAAATCCCTGATACATTTGTAGTAACTCCTAGAGAAAAGAGAACTGCAAATACAATTTTAATCTCATTTAGAGGTATAGAGGGAGAATCTATGCTATGGGATTTAAATAGAGCAGGAATTGGTGCAAGTACAGGAAGTGCATGTGCTAGTGAAGATTTAGAATCAAATAGTGTAATGGATATGATAGATGTAGATGAGGATTTAGCTCATACTGCTATTAGATTTTCACTAAGTAGATTTACGACTAAAGAGGAGCTTGATTATACTCTTGAAGTGGTAAAAAAAGCAGTAGAGAGATTAAGAACTATTTCAAGTTCATATTAATTTTGTAAAAAATATGATAAATAAAAAGGATAAAAAATGGGAATGGATAGTTTAATTGGTGGTTCTATTTGGGACGAATATAGCCAAAAAGTAGCAGATTTAATGAATAACCCAAAAAATATGGGTGAAATTACAGAAGAAGAGGCAAAAGAGATGGGTGGAAAACTTATCGTTGCTGATTTTGGAGCAGAGAGTTGTGGAGATGCTGTAAGACTATTTTGGGTAGTAAATACTCATAGTGATGTAATTATGGAGTCAAAATTTAAAAGTTTTGGTTGTGGGACTGCAATTGCTAGTAGTGATACAATGGCTGAATTATGTAAATATAAAACAGTAGATGAGGCATTGAAAATTACAAATATAGATGTAGAGATGGCTATGAGAGATACTCCTGATGTTCCTGCCGTACCACCTCAAAAGATGCACTGTTCAGTTATGGCTTATGATGTAATCAAAAAAGCTGTAAGTATATATAAAGGTGTAGATATGGAGAGCTTAGAGGAGGAGGTAATTGTATGTGAATGTGCAAGAGTTTCATTATCTACTCTAAGAGAGGTTATAAGATTAAACGACCTTACAACAGTAGAAGAGATTACAAACTATACTAAAGCAGGAGCATTTTGTAAATCATGTATAAGACCTGGTGGTCATGAGGCAAAAGATATATATTTAGTAGATTTACTAAGAGAGTATGAAGATGAGAAAAAAGCAAAAGGTTCAAATGAAAGTAATTTATCAAATACCCCTTTTAAAGAGATGACAATAGTCCAAAAAATTAAAGCCGTAGATAGAGTAGTAGATGATAATATTCGTCAAATGTTAATTATGGACGGTGGAGATATGGAGATATTAGATATTAAAGAGAATGGTGAGCATATTGATATTTATATTAGATATTTAGGTGCATGTAATGGGTGTGCTAGTTCTAGTACAGGGACACTATTTGCTATTGAGAATGTGCTTAAAGAGAAGCTTGATGTTAATATTAGGGTTTTACCTATATAAAGTATAAAAAATAGAGCATTTAAGCTATGATAATATAGTTATAAAAGATAGCGATAAAAAGAGATTAAATACTACTTTTTATCGCCAAAATATCCTCTTGAATAAGGTTTTACATAACTATTAGAATCCATATCATATCCAAATGGTATAGAGGTATAAGGTGGTTGATAATAATGAAAAACTTCACCTATCTTCTCATAACCATTATCGCTAAATATTTTAGATAAATTTACACTAATACCTATATAAGCAACTCGTTCTCTATCTTCATATCTATAATCTTCACTTTGGGAATATCCTCTCGTATAATAACCTAAATCTACATCAAAATATTTCAAAGGTGTATCTTTTGTACTCTCAAATCCTGAAAATTTAAATGATACAAAATATTTCATAGAGTTGTACTGTGTAAAAAAATCAACATTAGAGTTAAAATCTGGCATATATTCCAATTTTAAATCTACTCTATCTTTGATTTGAGGGTATTTTTCTCTAAGATAATAAAATCCTGCACCTACTGTATTCATAATAAAATCTTCATAAGAAAATCCTTGTGATTTAGAAAAAGAATCACCAAATTCCATTAAACCTTGAAGACTCCAAGAGGATAATGAGGCATATAATATAGCATCATCAGACTCCATACCCCAATATTGATATAGTGATGAGAAACCATAAGACCAAAGATATGTAGAGTATAGATGTCCTAATTTATCTGCACCACCATATTTAGTATCTTTCCCAAACCAACCCTCATTTTTTATTACAGGTTTAATAGTAAAATAGTCCCAAAATGCCGTTCCCCAAAGAGCCACAAGCCCTGCACCAGCAAGTTGTGTATATATTATTCTATCTTTGAGTTCTTCATCACTTAAAGGTTTGGTTGGTTTTAATAAGATAGTCTCAGACCAACTTTTATTTACCCCATCATTAACATTTCCCATAAGATTTAGAGATATTATTATAGGTAAAATTATCTTTTTCATACTACTTACTCTCCTCATAAAGCAAACTAGCACTTTGATAATAGGTTATAATATCCTCTTTCTCTCTGCTAGATATATTATTATCTTCTTTATAATTTACATTATTTAAAGATAATTTATCAATTCTCATCTTATGCACCTTTTTATCTGGTGTTAAGTAGTAAAGATAACCATTTTTGACATAACCCAATTTTTGATAATTTCCTATAAATGCTCTCTCTTTAAACTTCTCATCTAAGATATTGTTTCCATAGAATTTTTTCTTATAGCTAATTCCCAAGAGATTAAATAGTGTTGGCATTGTATCAATTTGAGAAGATAGCTTTGTGATGGTTTGTGGTTTTATATTTGATGGAGAGTAGATAATTAGAGGTATTTTATATCTATATAGAGGCAAGGCATTTTTACCTGCACTTCCACCATTATGGTCAGCAATAATTACAAAAATAGTATCATTAAACCACGGTTTTGTTTTTGCCTTTTCCAAAAATTTCCCAATAGCAAAATCGGTATATTTAACTGCTCCATCTCGTCCTGTATGGCTTGGAATATCTATTTTATTATCAGGATAAGTATATGGTCTATGATTTGATGTAGTCATCACAAAAGAGAAAAAAGGTTTTTTAGCTTTAAAAGATTTATCTGCTTCTTGAGATACTTTATTAAGCAAA